>Ga0256839_1000032_pt1 | contig 167411 bp, 158 predicted proteins | sample 354166metaG_FD_185968 | JGI IMG/M metagenome (GOLD analysis project Ga0256839, IMG submission 185968) | Hydrothermal vent microbial communities from Mid Atlantic Ridge, Atlantic Ocean - 354-166 | ecosystem: Environmental > Aquatic > Marine > Hydrothermal vents | place: Atlantic Ocean: Mid... | reverse complement strand
ACCTTAAAGATGACGGCAGACTGTAGGGTGGAAGGCGTCGACATAAACTTATCCCCTCTAAATGGATATATAAAGGTAAGGTTGGATGGTGAGGAAGTGCCCTACAACTATAAGGATGGGGATGGGTTAACCATCTCCGGGGAGATTAGGAATAGCTTTGCCGACATAAATATCAATAAGATTGAATAGCCTAGTAGACGAATAGGATATTGAGGGCGATGATCGAGAAGATATTCGATGGGCATATATTTGAATATCCCGATGGTAGAACATATCATCTCGGGATAAGGGGGGAAGAGATCTCCACCTATATGCTAACGATGGGCAGTGAATCTAGACTTAAGAAGGTCTATAACAGGCTAGAGGAACCTATAGAAGGTGGTGAGAGGCTAAGATGGGTATCTGGATATTATGGAGACATCAAGGTATTCGCCTTTTCAAGCGGTATGGGGGTTGGTTCGGCCCTGATAACAATATCTGAAGCTCTTAAAAAAGTCTCCGACTCAATGGGGCATACATACCTTATAAGGATTGGAACCGCGGGACCCCTTCAGGAAATCCCTAAATACTCTATAGTAGTTGCTAAATCAGTTGTTAGAAACGAGTCCGGTACTAGGCACATAGTGTTCGGTGAATACCCAGCAGATATGGATCCAATAGTCTACCTATCCACTTTGAAGTCGGCGATCAGACATGGATACACATACGGTAGAAACCTATTCCTAGGTAAAGTCGAGACTAAGGACGACCTATATTATCAGGAAGGCTTCCACAACTCTCCAGTAGGAAACATAAATAAGGCTAGGTATGAGGCTATGTCGATGATGGGTGTGCTAGCCACGGATATGGAGGCGTCTACCCTACCCATACTCAGAGACTACTTCAACACAAGATACAAGACTAGAATCTACGTCGGCGCAGTCCTACTGATACTAAAGGGTATAGAGGAGGATATAGGGGGGAGGGAGGAGATACTGGTGGATATAGGTTTGGATGCCTTAGCAACTATAGACAGGTTCCTCAAGGGTGAGGATGAGGTTACCGACGTACTCCGCTTTATATCAAGTTAGACCATTAATATTGAGGGTTGTAGAGGGGGGAAGCCACCGGTGTAGAGAAATGTATGCTGTTGAAGTAATGGAGCTGGTGAAGAAATACGGCTCTCACCTAGCAGTAGACAAGGCATCCTTCAAGATCATAGAGGGAGAAATATTTGGTTTAATAGGCCCAAATGGGGCGGGAAAGTCAACCACCCTTAGGATAATAGCTACTCTTCTAAAGCCCACCTCCGGATCAGTAAAGGTATTCAACTATGACGTGGTTAAAGACGCCAAGAAGATAAGGAGTATAATAAGCTATCTCCCCGAGGAGGCAGGTGCCTACAAATACCTCACCGGGTATGAGTATCTAGAGATGATGGCTAAAATATACTCCAGAGATGACTATATGGAATACGTAGACAGAGGCATTGAGTTGTCAGGCCTAGGGAGCAGAATATATAGTAGGATTGGGGAGTATAGTAAAGGTATGTTAAGAAGGCTCCTCCTTGCTAGGGCGCTGATGACCCTCCCCAAACTGGCGATCCTAGATGAGCCAACATCGGGTATGGACGTCGTGTACGCTACTGAGATTAGAAGGATGATTAAGAGGATAAATAGCGAAGGTGTTACCATACTGCTCTCCAGTCACAATATGTTGGAGGTTGAATACCTATGTGAGGAGATAGCGATAATCTCAAGCGGCAGGATTATAGCACAGGGCTCCCCCGATAAGTTGAAGGATGAGTATGGGGGGGAGAATCTAGAAGATGTGTTTACATCCCTGGTGAAGAGTAGATGAACGTGTTGATAGAGTTGATGAAGAAGGAGATTAAGGAGACGTTTAGAAACCCTAGATACATAATATTCACAATTCTATTCCCACTGATACTGTTTCCGGCGATAGGATATATCTATAACTTCTCATTCCAAGCGGCTCAGGAGCAGGTTGCAAGATTAAGCGTCTATGTCGTGAACCTTGACAATGGGTCTCTAGGAGACGAGTTCATATCGTTTCTCAAGAAGATAAACATAACAGTTGTTGAGATAGATTTGAGTGATTTGAACAGCTCAGGATATCAGCTGGCCCTGATAATACCTGAGAACTTCACCTCATCATTCTCTGAGGGTATCAGCTCAAACATCATAATAAAGAGCAGGATTGGGAGCCTCTCATTCACCATGGTGAATATATTCCAGAGAGGTGAAGCCTTGGTTAACGCGTTTGAAAGATATCTGAGGAGAAATATAATAAGCCAGGTAGGTCTAGACGCGGAATTCCTAAACAACATGTTCGAGACAGAGGTATATGTATATGTGGATGAGTGGGGAAGGGAGGTTCCAGGGAGAAGCATAGCCTCTATAGCACTCCAACTATTCCTTGTTCCATGGCTTATATTCGGCCTAGTGGTTAGTATTTTACAAGTCTCTGCAGCTATGCTTAGTGAGGAGAAGGAGTATAAGACTCTGGAGACCCTTTTAACCCTCCCCATAAGTAGGAAGATACTGGCCTTGGAAAAGATACTTGGAAGCGTGGTAGTGGCCTTTGCGGCGACGGCAGCATACACAGTGGGATTCCTAATATATGTGTTTTTCCTGGGAACAGGAGCACTGGCTGTCGACTCAGGACTGACCGATTTAATAGGCGTGGATATTCTGAGTGGTGTGAGGCCCGACATAATAGTACTCCTCTCACTCCTATTCTTCCTAACAATACTAATAACTGGAGGGATAGGTCTCCTACTCTCACTATTTACTCAAGACACCAAGACTGCTGAGGGACTCACAGCTACAGTCTCAATGCCGATACTCGTCCTCATCCTATTCGGAGTCTTGATAGATATATCCATACTTCCAGAGTATATCCGGATAATATACTACTCAATCCCATTCGTCTACCTGATAAAGAGCTTTGAATATCTGCTGGTGAACAGGATAGATATGTACCTGGTCGGGATAATTGTCAACATCTTCTGGCTACTAATAATACTTACTCTAGTGGCTAAGATGTTCGAGAGCGAGAGACTACTTACCATGAAGCTTAGCTTCAGCCTGAAAATTGGTAGGAGGGGTGGCGAGGGCTGATTAAATGAGGCTTACGAGGTTGACCACCTCCAGGGTATCCATGTTAAGCGTTAAAATTCCAATTCTACTTACAAGGAATAGGTTGTCGCCAATAAACAAGATCCTAACATCACCTTTAAAGGGTATAGCTTGATCATCGCTATCTAGTCGTAAACTATACATTCTTATGGCAGCATCATATATGGTGACCTTAACAACTATGTAGCCTATAGACCTTCCAGACTCGTAATCAATAAAGGGTATCCATACAATACCTCTATCCCAGTCTATAGTCATTCCCCTAATATCATATAACGCCTCTGAATACCCCCTGAAGCCAACTAACCTACTCACCTCAACCGGATTGATGGGGTTGGATACGTTATAGATCGATATCTTAATCCCATCAACCCTACCGTTCTCATCTGCATTATACCCTATGCCTAGGACGAGGCTACTACCAAGAGGCTGTAGGATGGTGCTGAACCCAGTCACCTTTAACTCACCTAGGATCCTTGGGCTATAGGGATCTGAGAGGTCCACTACATAGAAGGGATCTATAATCCTGAACGTAACGAGATATGCATAATCCTCTATAAATCTTACGCCATACAACTGTTCTCCAACACCCATCCCAGTGACGTAACCAGCGAGGGACATGTCACTGCTAAACACATATATTGATGATACGAAGCCACCCTTTCCTATATCATACTCCCATGTAGCTACCCTGAGGAAGCCTCTATACTCATCGATATTCATCCTACTCCTTACCCACCCCGGTATGACTACAGTGTTGGATAGGCTCAGCTCCAATCCAAATACCCTGAGCTTCACAACCTCAGTATACCGTCTCATAAACCCGGGCTCCATATCCCCTCCAGACTCATTCCCAACGTCATATAGAGATTGTGAGGCCATGAAGATGTTCTCCCCACTAAAATAGATTATTGGTCTAGACCCTGTTAAGACTGTGAGTAGACTCGATGCTCCATCCACAAGCCTTACCGAGGCTATAGAGACGCCCCCCCAATGCTCATAGATGTGTCTCCCCCCATCAGCATCCACTATCGGATAGTCTAGTATAGTCTCCAAACCATTCCCCAACTCCACTCTAGGAGGCAAAACGATGGAGTCATAGAGGAAAATACTTGTCCAGATAAATAGGTAGAGGTGCCCACCGTAAATCCTAGCATCCATATACGACCCTTCAAGATAATATGATAGTCTCTGATGAGGATTCGCCCTATCTGAAACATCATAAATATATACCCATGTCCTGGGGGTATACATTATGCTTCGGAGGACATCTACATATGGTATATAATTAAATAGCCTCTCCACCGTTATTACCACCAACAAGTCATTCTGAATAAAGATTCCAACTGGGTTCTCGCTCTCGAATGAGAGGGTGGATACAATATTGAAGTCCCCAGCATCCACTATATGGACGTAGCCAACGCCATCCCCGAATCTAGATACATATATATATCTCCCATCCGTCTTAACAAAGTCAGGCTCGTCAACACCAGGTACCTGGACATTCGTCTCGCTATAGTCACCCCCAAACCCCCTATCTAAACCTGGAGATGTTGATTCGATCGTGGCGAGGGGGACAATCCTAAACCTCCACTGTGATATATACTCCCTAATGTCATCAACGAGCATAGGCCTTACGAAATAGACTCCCTCAACATTAGGGATAGTAGGACCCCCACTATAAGGGTTTAAAGTATTTCCACCATCTAATGTGTAAAATCCCAGGCTGTAGATGCTAAGCGCTACACCAATTATAAGGGTGAGAGCCAAGGCTTTACCTAAAAACCTCCCAGTCATCAAACAATCTTATTCTCCCTAATGGTTAAAGCTCTAATTGTTTGAACATGCACAAGAAGTAAAAATATATCTATCTAACTATTACAAATTATGTGTTGATGTGATGGCTGAGCTCCAGGGAACAACGTTGAAAGTCTACCTATATATATTAAGGTCTGGTAGGGAGAGAGTAGGGGTTAGGGAAGTAATGAGAGGACTGGGTATGAAGAGCCCAAGTCATGCCTACTACCACCTAGATAAGTTGGTTAATATGGGTTTACTTGAGAAGAGATATGGCGAGTATTATGTGAAGAGAGATGTTAAGATAGATTATTTGAGGGAGTTTATCTTCCTGGGAAGGATACCAATACCTAGACTACTATTCCTATTCACGTTTTCTATATTGATATTTATATACTGCATCATAGATTTCAGGCCTTTCGAGTTTTACTGGTTCATATCACTCTCATTATCTATAACCACATCGGCAGTTACGTTATTCGAGGTTATAAACAGCTATAGAAGGCTATTAATATAGTGTTCAAACAGTTTGAATTAATCCCTTACAGGTAGATTACTTATATTGAAGATGTTGAAGACAACAGTTTTACCAATATTGTTAGGTATCGCCTTGTTTCTAGGCATACTATATGTAGCTAACACCCTTATTCAGGACTATAACCCAATCGATATAGCTAGGGAAGAGGCTCTAAACATTAGGGATAGGATAGATGCAGGCCTCAGTATCCAGACGGTCGACACGATAATCATAATATCCTCTTCCAGCGATATAGATGTGAAGTCCATCACCCTATATATAGACGGTGTGGAGAGCAGGGTCTCCAACGATAAGTTCACCACCGACATAGGCATCAAAGTAGATGAAAAATATGTATTAGCGATCGTACCCCTTAACATAGGAGTTCTTGAGAAGGTTGTGGTGGACGATGGGGATAGGGAATATATGTGGACGGGGGAGATACAGCTGGGGAATGGAGGAGTCTATATAATCGAGGTAAGTTAGATAGTGTTATATCCGCCTAGGGAGCGTGTCGAGTCTATGAATAGTAGGATCCCAGGATTCTACAAGTTGCCGAGGGAGGAGAGGCTTAGGATAGTCGCGGAACTAGCTGGATTAACCGATGATGAGGTGAAGATCCTAAACAGCTATGGAGGAGTCGATCCAGAGGTTATGGAGGTAATGGTTGAGAATGTCGTTGGTGCCATGCCTTATCCACTCTCAATAGCTGTAAACTTCAGGATAAATGGGAGAGACTATCTCATTCCCATGGTGATAGAGGAGTCTTCCGTAGTCGCAGCAGCAAGCAACGCCGCCCGTCTCATGAGACATGGGGATGGTATAATTAGTGTAGCGACGGAGTCGATCATGATTGGACAGATACAAGTTATTGGAGTTAAAGACCCATATGCAGCGAGGCTAAGGATACTCGAGAATAGAGAAGGGATTCTGAAAGTGGCTAACCGGCAGAGCAAGACCCTATCCAAGTTGGGGGGAGGGGCAAAGGATATAGAGGTTAGAATCATAAACTCTCGGGTAGGAGTCATGTTGGTGACACACCTATATGTAGATGTTATAGACGCTATGGGAGCAAATGCCGTCAACACCATGTGTGAAGCCGTGGCACCAATAATCGAGGAGTTGACAGGGGGGAAGGCCGTACTCAGGATATTGTCGAACCTGGCTGACAAGAGGCTGGTTAGGGCAAGGGCATACATAGATAAGGACGATGTTGGAGGGGAGGAGGTAGTTGATAGAATCGTAGCAGCCTCAGCATTTGCCGAGGCAGACCCATATAGAGCCGCAACCCATAACAAGGGGATATTGAATGGCGTGATCGCTGTGGCTCTAGCCACGGGCCAAGACCATAGAGCTATAGAGGCAGGAGCCCATTCATACGCTGCTAGAGGAGGTAGATATACGAGTCTATCGAGGTGGGAGAAGACGGGGGATGGAGACTTAGTGGGAACTTTAGAGATGCCTATGCCCGTCGGGATATTGGGTGGAGCCGTCAAGGTCCATCCAACCGCTAAGATAGCGTTGAAGATACTCGGTGTAGAAACTGCTAGAGAACTTGCCGAGGTCATGGGGGCAGTTGGTCTTGCACAAAACTTCGCCGCTATCAAGGCTCTAGCCACCGAAGGTATCCAAAGAGGCCATATGAAGCTCCACGCCAGGAACCTGGCGTTGATGGCTGGTGCAGAGGGCGATTTAATCGATCTTATAGCTGAGGAAATGATTAGGGAGGGGAACGTAAGGTACTCCAGGGCTGTCGAGCTTCTCAAGAGATGGAAGAGAGGAACTGATTAATCTCTCTAGACACCATATATTTTCTTGGGGATGTGGCGCTCTACATATAGATTCATTATTCTCCTGCCTATCCTCATTCTGATGATATACATCCCAATCTCCCAAGTATATGGAGCCATTAGAAACACAGCACCCGAAGGAGGCGGTGAGGGAAACCAAACTACATATGTAGAGTCTTTAAATGTTCCGCCTGAGTTGTTCGACCAGGCTTTATTCGATCTAGTGGAGAGTCTTGACAGGGCCATAGATATTGCCGATGAGATAGATCCAGAGCTCGCGAATAGGCTGAGGGAGAAGAGAGAGGATCTCTTGGAGAAGGCCCTAATGTTTGACGTAGAAGGTGTTCTAGATGTTTCCAGAGATATAGATGAGCTCATCAATGAACTCCTTAGAGAAGCATTGTCTAACGGTGATAGAGAGGTTGTTAGCCAGGTTATTGACCTATATCAAGACTATCAATTCTCAACGACTCAGCTGGAGGATCTGGATAGCATAGATATAGACGTCTCTGACATCGTCTCTCCACCTAGGGATATATCGCCTCCCAAGGAGGCTGAGGATAGGGGGTTTACACCCCCATCTCCAGAGGATATATATGCTCCTATGGTGGGGACAGGGATACTCTCAATCATTGGATACACAACATTAATCGGATTCACGGTCATAGCATTATATCTAGCCTATCAAAAAAGGGAGTATCTAGCTATGTTGATGAGGGGGCTCCGACGTAGAACCCTTCTTACAAGAAGTGTAGATAGGTATCGCGACTTCTACCATTTCTTCCTCGAGAAGGCTGCCAGGATGGGATATGTTAGGATGCATTTCGAGGCTCCACTTGAACATGCATCCAGAATTGGAGATGATAGGCTTAGGAGCCTCGGGCTATACATTGGAAGAAGGTTCGAAGACAAAAGATATGGGTCAAAGAAGATACCGATGGAGGAAGAGAAAGAGATCTGGAGGAGGATTGAGGAGATATGATTAGCCGCTGGAGCGTCACCATTCTATCGATAATACTCCTCATACTTGGGGCTATATATGCCCCCTATAAAACCAGCTCAACCCCCATATACTCCGGCACACTACACCCATTAAATACTGATAAGTATGGAACCAGTGAATTCCTATCACTACTTGAGAGTAAAGGGGTTAATATCTACATGGGTGGATTGGATAACCTAAGTGAGGATATCGAACTATTGGTGATCCTGGGGCCTGACAGGGAGTACACCGTCGAGGAGAGTATAGCGATACTAGAGTTTATCGTAAGGGGAGGGAGAGTCCTATATGTAGATGAGTTTAATACACCGCCCTTCCTATCAGGACTCAGGATACAAATATTTCCATCAACACTGTTCTCAAATATAACAGGCTGGGACGTGGTGTCAACAGGTTTCTGCAAGCCTTGTAACACGACATACCCCCTCGACATATTTGGTCTACTAAATGTTTTTGGGCCTCTAGACGCTAGGAGATACGTAGACTCCGGCTATCAGGTGGTTTATCAAGGAAACGTATATACTGGGAGGGAGATCATCATAGAATACGTGGTTAGACCCATTGAGATCGGATTTAACAAGTCGATCACAATAGACATATACATCTCTGGACCCCCCAATATAGATGCAGATGCATTCCAGAGGCTGAACGAGAATCTCAGGAGGCTGATATCACTACAGCTAAACACATTTGCTTTCGCTGAGGTGGGGGAGGGGAGGCTGGTAGTCATATCAGATACTGCACCCTTCATAAACCACTATATAAGGAGGGGAGAATCAACGGGTTTGATAGAGTATGTTTTAAACTATCTACTTGATGGGGTTGAAGATCCAGACGTATTGATAGACACATCGAAGATAGTGACGCTTGACCAAAGGATTCGGCTTCCACATATAGGGCGTATAATTTTAGAGACATTAGAGTTCTACATTGAGAATATGGAGGTGTTCTACATATCGACGATAGAGGCTGGGAGTGAATACCTACCCATCGGGATCGCTGTTGCAACCTTATCTGTAGCAATCGGCTTGAGGAAGAGGCTGAGGATCCCCGACGAGTATGGAATATACCCGGGTGATGTGGTTGAGACAGATTCCCCAATAGAAATAAGTTATGATTGGGACTTATCCACAATGTCTAGAGAGGAGATGATTGAGTTTATAAGGAGGCTGGAGACTAGCATCTCAGAGCTCGGTATAGAGAATGGCGACGAATATGTGAGGAGGTTGGAAGCAGTGAGGAGGAGGCTAGGCAGGAGGTTCCCCCCATATCCCTTATCACTGGCGAGGAGGAGGACGATGAACATACTACTACAGCTCTATTCCAATTTACTCGAGGGTAGGTGATACAATGGCGGAACCGGGTCCCGACATAGTTAGGAAGGTATGGTTATCACTCAAGAATGAACTCGACAAGCATATAGTTGGTTTAGATAATACGAAGGAGGAGATGTTCATAGCACTGGTCTCAAGGGGACATATACTACTTGAAGGAGCTCCTGGAATAGCCAAGACGACTCTGGCTAAGACCTTCGCCTCACTACTCGACCTCAAGTTCAAGAGGATACAGTTCACCCCAGACCTTCTACCCGCGGACATCATAGGTGTCAAGATGTTTAATATGAAGACTGGGGATTTCGAGGTTAAACTTGGACCGATATTCGCTAATATAGTCTTGGCTGACGAGATCAACAGAGCCGGCCCCAAGACACAGAGCGCTCTACTGGAGGCTATGCAGGAGCTTCAGGTAACGATAGAGGGAGAAGTATATAAGCTCCCAGACCCCTTCATGACGATAGCTACACAGAACCCTATAGAGGTAGAGGGAACCTACCCACTCCCATCGGCACAGTTGGATAGGTTCATGATAAAGAGTGAGGTATCATACCCACCTATAGAGACATATATATCTGTGATGAAGATGTATGGAGGCTATTCAAGGGTGGAGGCCAAGCCCATAATATCATCTGAAGAAGTTGTCCTTATCCAGAAGATTATAGACAGGGTATACGTCTCAGAAGAGATGTATAACTACATCGCGACGATAATCCAAGAGGTCATGTCAGATGAGAGGGTGAGGTGGGGAGTTAGCCCTAGAGCCGCTCTACACCTCGTAAGAGCCTCCAAGGCATATGCATTAATGAATGGGAGAGACTATATATCCCCAGAGGATGTTAAGAGACTCATCAAACCTGTCTTAAACCATAGGATAATACTAACCTCCGAATCCTTGTTTAAGGGTGAGACGCCGGAAAACGTATTGGAAGACGCAATTAGAAGGGTAAGTGTACCAATATGAAGGAGGTATACATAGGATTAAACAGCCTGGGAAAGATAATGATGATAATCTCAGGCCTATCCATATCCCTCGTCATACCCATAATATGGTTTGAAGCAGCCCCAACACTCATACTCATCCCAACCAGTGTATATCTACTCCTCATAGGTGGATGGGCATATTCAAGGATTAGAGGGGCGGTACTGGATAGGATAACAGTACATAGGGAGTTTGATGAAGTTGTTGAGGAAGGAAGTTTAGTAGAGGTGAGGATAAGTTTAAGGAACGACACAGGCTTCGGAATATACCCACTGAGTATACTTGACCAATCCCCCCAGACAGCGGTGCTTGTCGAAGGCAGTAACAAGCACACTATATACCTCCCACCCAAGAGTGAGGCGGTAATTAGATACAAAATAAGGGTCTTGGGAGTAGGTAGACACGAGTTTGGTGATCTATACCTATTTACGAATGACTTGATAGGCGCCTACACAATAGAGGGAGTTGTTAAGAACCTAGGTAAACATATAACTTGTATACCGCTCCCCAGCGAGAGGATAATAAACTATTCAGAAGCAAATAAACTATTAGCATCGGGCCTAAAAACTACAGGAGAGTCTGGATACAGCTACGAGTTCAAAGATATAAGGGAATACGTACCCGGGGACGACACAAGACATATAGACTGGAAGTCTACAGCAAGGCTGGGGAAACTGATGATACGGGAGGAATATATGGAGACGGAGACGGATATAGTTATAGTAATAAACTTGACTAGAGCGACTCTCGCAGGAAGGCTGGGTAGGCGGAGCTATGACTACATATCTAGGGTGGCTATGGAGCTTGTATTGACCCAGCTAAACACATACAATAGGGTGGGAATAGTGTTGACTGGCCTATATACAAATGTTTATCCACTGACTAGGGTTACTGTAGACACAATACCACACTTCGCCAGATTTCTAGGCTCCATACCAGTGTACCTCGATACAAAGGAGGGATACACAACCAACCTAGATGTTGTCACGAGGGGGATCGGTGTCAGAGGAAAAACACTATACATCTTCATTTCTGACCTAGCTGGTAGGGGCGAGGCTGAGACAATACTATCTCTAAGCAGAATAGGGCATAGCATAATGGTTATAAATCCGGTTCAGAAGCTCTTCGATATAAGTGAGATGGATGAACTAGAGAAGATACTTTATCTAGCCTCCACATACGACGTGGAGAAGACTAGAGAGATGAACACATCTAAACTAGTGTCCCACGGGATACCAGTGATAGAAGCAGGGCCAGAGACTATGCTTATAACAATATTAAATAAACTTGAGGAATTTAAGAGGTTGACACCAACATGACCATAAATAGACTAAGGGAGGCGCTAAATAAGAGGGCATACATAATTAAGGTCACAGGGATAGCATCGATCTACATATATCTACACCTCCAGATGGGGGAGGCATTCATAAGATGGATCGAATTATACGGGGACCAAGAGGAAACTATAGCCCCAACAATATTTTTCGTGATGGCTATACTCACCTCTATAACGGCGGTGTCCACATGGATTTGGTTCAAATCAAACTGGATACCAACACTATCGCTCACTCTACTCTTCATGTCTGGGACTCTCCCAATATACACTAGGATCCTCAACTATCTAGTAGAGATAGGTGACTCTAGACCACTATATGATATCATAAACCCAGGGTTTACATATATAGGCGCCTCCATACTGGTGACGTCATTATACATACTCCTTGGTGGGATCGAGAGCCTCTTCAACAGAGCAGCTACTTACCATCTACACAATCGGATATGGATAGCTATAGACATTCTAACATCCCTAATGATTGTCTTGGGAGGGGCTTCGATACTTTTATTGGCAGCTCTGAGATTCTATGACTCGGTAAAGGGGCTTCTAAACAGTTCACCTGAACTTGTAAGAGGGGTTCTTACCACATTTCTATCCAGCAACCTAGGGTTTCTAGTCATGGTCATGATATATCTATCTATAGCCTCATACATTATCTACAGCATTGTGGAGCCAATAACACTCTACATATCAGGTGAGGCTACACAGGCCAAGAGCATATTGACATATGACTTAAGGCATGAGCTTAGGAGGGAGGAGAGGATCCTAAGACTTAGGACGATCTACATGTTCATACATGGCCTCCCATATCTAGTCACGCTCATAATGTCGATCCTCCTCCACATAATATATTTAAATACTATTGTAAGCTACTATGGAGACCCCATCTCCTACATAGCCTCAATAACCAACATCTACTCAAACAACTTGAGAAGCTTCACAAACACAGGCTACTCAATCATAGACCCAGTCATAAATCAATCGATCAACCAGGGAGAGTTGGAGAGAGCCTTTGAAATCATAAGAGGAATCATTAGATTCCTGGTTAGACTGGTGTTTTAAGAGATGGGTAGAGTAAAGAGGCTATTACCAGGAATAATAGGGTTTATAGGCCTAGCTATATTAATACATTCTACTGGATACATCCCCAGGTCACCAACCCTATTCACTCTAGGCTCATTCATTGGGATAACCCTCATCTATATAGCTATAAGACGATTTATTAAAATTCTTGAGGGAGATGGAGGCTGAGGTACTTATAGCTGAGGCCCTAGCGGTATTCCTAATAGGTACGGGGATATACTTCCTACTTCTAGGCATCGACCTTCTCTCCCCAGGCAAGTATAGTGTGGTCGCTGGAGTAGCCTCTATAGGAGCTGGTCTACTCGTTATAAGTGGTGCGATAACCCTTGTAAGGACTATACTTCTATCCAAGACTGTGAAGAAGGAGGAATAGAATATACATCTATATACAGATAGATAGATTACTGAATATCACGTAATAGATTCATATGCCCGTCTTCAAACGTGAGGGGAGGAGGTACTACCAGGTTGATTGGGCTGTCGACACGTACGTCTCAATACTAGGCGCTACCAGAGAGAAGAGCCTCAACTACAATCTAAGACACTTTATCATAAAGAGAAGTGGATACATACCTCTACACCGCCACACCAACGTGTATCACCTGCAGTATATGCTCAAGGGGAGGATAAAGCTGAGGATTGGGGAGGAGACGTATATCGTCGGGGAGGGGGATGTGATGTACCTACCTAATGGACCCCCACATGGATACCTAAATATAGGAGATAGCGACGCTGAATTCCTATGCATAACTCCACTAATACCTGACAAAATGGAGGTAGTTGATAAAAATAAGGAAGCTATCTGAAGCCAGTGGAGAAGCCCCTTAGGGATAACCCCGTCCCAGCTATTGACGTAAACAGAACTATCCATCCAATAATATGGTGTACCACCACCAGCATCCTAACACTCTGGATAAAAGCGAGGTAGAGACCTATAAGACCCTGTAGAGTAATAAGAAGTATCAAACCCATGAAAACCTTCCTTACCAGACCCTCACCCCTTATAAACGGGATATGCGCAAGTCCCAGAAGTATTATAGCGATGGTAATGTGGAGATGTAGCCCACCCACGCCAAAATCTTGCATATTCAGACCCAGGTAAACCTGGAAAGCCGCAAGTAAACTAATTATTATGCTCGTCACCAAGACTTTATTCATAATTAAACAAATAACAATGTTATAATTTAAATTAATCGAGGGTTTAGAGGAGGCGATTTCAGGGGGTCTAAATGGAGATATTTAGATACGTGGATATAACCAAGGAGACTGTTAGAACCGGATGGCTGGAGGCAGGGATACACCATGGTGAGACTATAGCTGAACACATGTACCACAGCGCCTTAATAGCCGCTATACTGGAGCAGGTTTCAGGTGATGACACAATAGATTGGAATACGGTAAAAAACTACTGTTTAATACATGACTTGGGGGAAGCTATTACAGGAGATGTACCAACACCTAGGAAGACGGAGAGAGACAGGACTATGGAGATGAAGGCTTTGAGGAAGATATTAAGTGGGTATTGGAGAAGCCTAGATCATCTAGATATTGAAGAGATAGACTCTATAGAGAAGAAGCTCTATAAATACTCTGAGCAGATGGCGACGCTGGTGCAGGGAGCCATATATTATAAGAGAGGATATAGAAACGATAAAGTCTTGGAGATCATAAACACCTCCATCAAAAATATTGAGGATCTATCTAGGAAAATAGGTAGGGAATGGATCTACAGATTCACAAATGAGATTATTAACTGGGTAACAATTCAAATAACACAAGATGAGAATAAATAAAGGGATGATTGAGTCGGAAGAAGAGCCTTTATTGAAGAAGCTTCTAGAAAGCGGATCTTATAGATGGGGTTACAGCCTTAGATACCTTAGGCCGAGGGGGTTCTCAACAGCGGAGGTGTGGACCCCAGACAGAGTGGAGACGGGGTATGGAGGGGTAAATCCATATACATATAGAGGGGGTGACGAGGTAGTTGTTAGGAACCCCCCTAAAAAGGCCATGTTGATAAGGAGGCTAGTTCCCAGCCTCCTCAAACTAGGTGGTTACGACCACTGGCTGATAAGAAACTATCTATGGGGGAAGGCGATAGACTATATCAAGGACGCCCTACCAAACCCCTCTCCACCAAAGCATAAGAAGACTTTCCACCCCCCTATAGAAATATCTACAGACGCCCTAATAGTGGGTGGTGGATTGGCTGGGTTGAATGCAGCCCAGGCCTTAGCCGAATATGGCGTTAGACCCACGATAATAGATATGGATTGGAAGATTGGGGGAAGGAGAGTTCTCTACAACCCCGAGAACACATCTGGTTTAGAGCCTAAAGATACGATATCCAGGCTTGAGGAGAAGGGGGTTAAGATACTTAGATATACAATCTTCCAAGGATTCCATGAGGATGCAGTCTATGGATACAACTGGAGGGAGGATAGACTCGTAATATTCAAGTATAAGGCCCTAATCCTGGCAACAGGTTTCTATGAGAACCCACCTTTAATCGAAAATATAGATCTACCAGGCGCGGTCTCAGCGGGTAGTCTACTGAAGATCCTTAAATGGTTCGGGGTAAGGAATATAAAGAGAGTATTTCTATTCGGCTTAGAGAGATGGCTGGATCCTCTCAGGGAGAATATGTCTAGACTAGGTATAGAGTATGATGAATTATCCTTCCATACACTAGATCCCAAGAAGGATAAACATCAGTATAGGTTAAGACTGATAGGTAGGGAAAGGGTGGAGAAGGTGTATGTATCCATCGATGGTGATGAGGAGACTATCGACGCGGATCTATTCGTATACGCGTATGAAGTAACCGCAAATAACTGGGCCTCACTCCAGACTGGATTGACACATGTATATGTATATGGTTTGGGCGGCTATATACCCTGGCATGATATAGAGGGGAGAACCGAGAGGGATAACATATTTATAGCTGGAGCATGTGGAGGAGTATATACAGAGGAATACGACATTTACTCAGGGTATGTAGCTGGACTCTCAGCAGCCGAGTATCTTGGGAAGGACGTCACAGGGGATAAAAAGAAGTATGTCATGGAGATTAGGAGAATGTTGGATAAGGATATAGAGTTCGACAAGATGATGGGAAGTGTATATAGGAGGGAGAGCGTAATACCCGCGAAGACAAGGAGGTTCTATATAGACGGTGAAGACGTAATCATATGTCCATGCACAGATGTAAGCCTCGAGGATCTAAACCACGCTATAGAGAGAGTGCGTTATGTCGACCTAGACATGATAAAAAGATACTCCGGTCTATCTACTGGGAGATGCCAGGGAAAGCTGTGCCTAAGCAATACACTTAAATATCTACATGAGAGCCACGGCGGAGTAATACGGACGATACACCATAGAATTAGACCACCTTACACACCTCATCCAATAGGAATATTCAAGGTGGGAGGCTATGAAGAAACACAAATATGACGTTATAGTAGTTGGTGGAGGGATTATAGGGCTATCAATAGCGTATCACCTTCTTAAAAAGAACTCTAAGCTTAAAGTCGCGGTATTCGAGAGTAGATATTTTGGAAGAGGAGGGTCTACAAGGAACGCGGGACACTTTAGGGTTCACTTCTGGACTAAGGAGAACACTGTATATGCCAAGAAGAGTGTTGAGATGATACTGAAGTTTGCAAGGGAGACTGGGTGGAACCCTACCATACATAGGAGTGGTTACCTATGGCTGATTGGGGAAGAAGATACACTTGAGGCCTTCAAGAGGTATGACAGGGAGATATGGCGACCTCTAGGGGTTGGCGTAAGTTTCCTAGACATAGGTGAAGTGTCTGAGAGGTACCGCTATCTCAATCTAGAGGGGTTTATCTCAGCAGTATATGCGCCGCAAGACGGTAAGCTACATCACGATATACTCGTCTATGGATACATGGATGGGTTCAGAAGGAGAGGGGGAGAACTACACATCTACACACCGGTTCTGTCGATAAAGACTAGTGGGGGGAAGGTGTCCGGGATTGATATAGGGACTAAGGTGATAGAGGCTGAGAATATAGTGGTGGCTGCGGGAGACTATACGGATGACCTATTATCACCACTAAACATAGATCTACCCATAGAGTTGAATAGAAAGGAGCTGTATGTATCTGAACCCTATAAGTATTTTATAGAGCCCCTTATAATCGATACTAGGAAGGATTCTGAAGGCCTCTACATATCCCAAACTCTACGTGGAGAAGTAATGGGGAGCATAGACTATCCAGAAGTAGTTGGCGATCGAGAGTATAACACATCACTAAAACACTATACCAGATATGTTGAGAAGGCGTCTAGACTCCTCCCGAGTATAGGGGGGATGAGCGTCATGAGGGTCTGGAGCGGTAACTACGTCTCCACAGTGGATAGGAGCCACATAATTGGGAGGGACGACCACTGGCCTAGAGGGCTATACGTGGCGACAGGGTTCAGCGGACACGGGCTTATGATGGCTGCATACACTGGATACCTAATGGCTAAACACATCATAGATGGCGATATACCTAATGATATGAAGCCCTTCACACCAAGTAGATTCAAATATGGGAGGCTAATAAACGAGTCCCTCGTCATTGGATAGATCTTTGAAACACTCTATCAACCACATTCTTAATAAGCTTAAGAGCATCCATGTACAAATCGCCTCCAGACTTATATTCAACCTTCATAAGCTGATCCAGTATCATCTTCTCAGCTAAGAGCCTCACCATCACCCTCCTCCTCCACAAGTCCTTCTCCCTCTTCAAACCCCTCTCAACGATGAAATCCCTATGTTCATCTATAACCTCCACCAGCCTATCAACACCCTCCCCCAGTACAGCAGAGGTCTTCACTATACGGGGGACCCAACCCCCGCGTAAACCCAGCTCACCAGACTCGATAGCAAACCTCAGGTATTCATAGGTCCTGTTAGCTTCCTCACCAGCCTTATCAACCTTGTTTATCACATATACATCCCCTATCTCCATCACACCAGCCTTTAAGGCCTGTATATCATCACCCAAGCCTGGGACCGTGACCACGACGATAGTGTCGGATATACTCATGATATCAACATCTGCCTGACCAATACCTATGCTCTCAACGAATACCCTATTAAACCCTAGCCTACCAAACACGTCAACCATTGCCACACCGGCAAAGGATAGGCCCCCTTTCAACCCCCTAGTCGATACACTGCGGATAAATACGTTCTTATTCGTAGCATGCACCTGCATCCTGATCCTATCTCCTAGCAGAGCCCCCTTGGAGAACCTACTGCTGGGGTCTATGGCTACAACAGCAACCCTCTCTCCTCTAGATACATAACTAGTTATCAGCTGATTCAATAGTGTACTCTTACCGCTGCCAGCTATTCCCGTGACACCAATTACGTGGAAATCACTATCCCCAGGCAACATATCTATAACCTTCCCAGCACCCTCTGGATTCCTCTCGACAATAGTCAACAGCCTCCCAATTGCAAGCCTATCCCCCTCTAGAGACCTCTTGATAAGCCCCTCTATACCATATGTCACCATCTCACCCTCCCCCTCCTCTCCCTACCAGCCTCCAGGACCTTCTCAACAATAGCCTTTAGGGAAGTGCCTGGGAGGAATACGTCCTTAACCCCCATCTCCTTAAGTCTCGGGATATCTGGTATAGGGATTGTGCCACCTAGGTATACAGGAATGTCGTCAGCACCATACTCCCTCAACAGGCTCATAAGCCTCTCCATAAGTGTTAGATGAGCCCCACTCAATATACTAACCCCTATCACATCCACATCCTCCTGTATAGCTGCCTCAACCACCTGCTCAGGTGTTTGTCGTATACCAGTGTATATAACCTCTAAGCCAGCGTCTTTAAGGGCTCTAGCAACTACCTTGGCTCCACGGTCATGCCCATCCAAACCGAGTTTAGCAACTAAGACCTTTATCCTCTGAGTCTCTGTATCCACCCCAGTCATCACGAAAAGTATTCCAAAGACTCAATCATATATTGATTTCGAGATAGTATATATAAATAGGGGTGGAAGACTATACCTAAATATACCTCTGGATATGTTATATACTTGATATAAACGGATTAATATGGAAAGTAATTGCTTCGATATATAATTTATATTCAGGTGTCGATATGAGGGGGGTACCCCTCACACTTCTACTCATTCTGCTGGTCACACCTGTATATGGACTATACCACCCCTCTGAACCCGAGGTAAGGCGTGGAGAGATAACGCTGGAACTGTCACCCATGTCACCAATGGCTGGAGAACCTATCGAGATGGCTATAAAGATCGTGTCTAAGGATACGGGGAACCTTGTACCACATATAGACTATAGGGTTGTTGTTTCTAGGGATGGTGTGGAGTTGTTTAGAAGGGAGTTTCACGACCATGAAGGAGATCTAATACTTAGATTCATACCTTCTGACGGGGATATGGTTAGGCCTATGAGCGGCGGATTCGAGGTTTATGGAGATATATTCTCCATGCCTGGCGAATATAAAGTGGAGGTTAGTGTAATAGGAATAGAATTCAATCCAATAGATCCATTCTCAAAGACTTTCACGATTGAGGTTATGGGAGACGCTGTTGATGAGATGGATGACATGGAGAAGATGGATGTGGAGGGGGAGATGAATGGGATGGCTATGGATATGAATACCGTATTACTTGTATCAGTGGTTGCTGTCGCAATCGTATTGGCTGCCGCAGCATTGATACTTAGGAGAGGAGGGTAGCATGTATAGAGCCATACCCAGGGTTGGATTGGGACTAGTCTACCTTCTATGGGGTATAGATAAATTTCTAGCGGTAGATAGATATGTGTCATGGATAGGAATTACATGGAGAATCTCATGGATATCCATGTTTGTAGATGTAAGTCTATTCACCTATCTCCTAGGTATCTTCGAGGTTAGTCTAGCAATACTACTGATAACTGGATTCATGTATAGGTTGTCAATGGCTATGGTCCTAATATCATCACTCCTCTTCCTTTTTTTCGCGGGTCCACCAATGTCATATCCGCAGGACATAGCCCTAGCCACGATCGCGATATACCTCTATCTAATGGGGCCAGATGAATACTCACTAGACTATAGAATTCTAAAGTCTAGTAGAGGATAGGTTCTGTCCACACTCCATAAACCTCCTTCAACACACCCATTATCTCCCCTTCAGTAGCATATGTCTTTACAGCCTCTATAACATACGGCAAAATATTTTCTCCCTTCCTAGCCGCGTCCCTTAGATTACCTAGAGCACTCTCCACCCTAGAGTTGTCCCTATCCTTCTTAACCTTCTTCAGCCTCTCAATCTGCCTCTCCTCAACCTCCAATGGATCAATATCTAATAACGGGACATTCCTAATCTCCTCATCCTCATCCTCCACAAATATGTTTACACCCACTATCTTCCTATATCCAGACTCAACCTCCCTCTGGAATCTATAACTCGCCTCAACAAGCTCCTTCTGTGGATACCCCCTCCTAACAGCCTCTATCATCCCACCCATCCTCTCTATCCTATCTATATATCTCCACGCCTGCTCCTCAACCTCGTCAGTCAACCACTCTATGAAGTAGCTACCTGCTAATGGATCAACTACATCTGCAACCCCAGTCTCATATGCTATTATCTGCTGAGTCCTCAACGCAATCTTAGCTGCGAACTCACTGGGTACCCTGAAGGGTTCGTCTAAGGCATTGGTGTGTAGGCTCTGTGTACCTCCCAACACAGCGGCTAATGCCTCAATAGTTGTCCTGACAATATTATTGTATGGCTGCTGTGCGGTGAGTGAGACTCCAGCTGTCTGGGTGTGGAATCTAAGCCAAAGACTCCTCTCCTTCTTCGCGTTGAACCACTCCCTCATAATCTTTGCCCACATCCTTCTAGCAGCTCTAAACTTAGCTATCTCCTCGAAGAAGTTTATATGGGAGTCGAAGAAGAAGCTAAGTCTAGGGGCGAATTCATCTACATCCAGCCCCCTCTCTATAAGATGCCTAACATATGCGATGCCGTCTGCCAGTGTAAATGCCAGCTCCTGCACAGCTGTGGCTCCCGCCTCCCTAATATGATAGCCGCTTATGCTGATTGGGTTCCATTTGGGAGTATTTTTAACACTGTATTCCACGAGGTCCATAGCTATCTTAACAGCTGGTTCAGGGGGGAATATATAGCTCTTCTGGGCTATAAACTCCTTCAGAGGATCGTTCTGCGTGGTCCCCCCAACCCTATCCCTGGAGACCCCCTGCATATCTGCTACAGAGATGTACATAGAGTATAGGATAGGTGCTGGGGGATTTATCGTCATATTAGTCGTCACCTCCCCCAAGTTAATACCGTCGAATATTATCTCCATATCCTTCAACGTATCCACAGCCACACCGGTTACACCAACCTCTCCATGGGCTAGAGGATCATCACTATCGATACCTAATAAAGTTGGGTAGTCGAATGCCAGGCTCAACCCCGTCTCTCCATGGCTGACTAGGAACTTTAGCCTCTTATTAGTGTCCTCCGCAGTACCAAATCCGCTGAACATCCTCATTGTCCATATCCTACCCCTATACATCGTGGCATGTATACCCCTCGTAAAGGGGTACTCACCAGGTAGACCCAGCCTCTCGAAGTAGCCTCTATTCCTTAGGTCTAGAGGGGTGTAGAAGTGCTTCACCTCAATACCGGATAGTGTTGTGAACCTCTCCTCCCTCTCCTTAAACCTAGATACTGATCTCTTCAAGGTCTCCCTAGCCCACCTCTCAATCTCCTTCTCCAGCTTACCAAGCAATTCATCTCTATAATCACTCATCCCATAGATATAGTTTAGCCTCCCCAGTATTAAGCAGATTATATAATGTATCCATAGAGGTGGACCGAGTTAAATCTTACCAGTAAATATATTGTTTGGATATGAGGAGGGTCTTCAATGAAGTAACGGGTATATCTTTTGAGATCCCTGATGAGCCTAGAATAGTTAGCCTAGCCCCATCAATAACCGATATCCTACATACGATTGGGGCTTGGAAGTGGGTGGTTGGCGTAAGCATATACTGTAACATACCACCTGAAGCCAAGGAGAAGCCAAGGGTGGGGGCTTATCTTAAGGTTATGGATAGGAGGCTAGCCGAGCTCGAACCAGACATCATATTCACCACCACCGGTGCACAGAGAGAGACAACCTTCAAACTGGTTGAGGAGGGGTATAACGTCTATACAGTTCCACTCCCCGTCTCAATATATGGAATATTTGAGAACATGTTCGCCATAGCAAACGTCCTTGGACTTACAGAGAATGCTTTAAGATCTTCCAAGGAGCTGCTGGAGGAAGCCCTCTACACTAAGGACAGGCTCTCTGGAAGCGTGTATTACGAGATCGACCTAGGAGGCCCTATAACCGCTGGGAAGATATCCTATATCCACACCGCTCTGGAGCATATGGGGCTTAGAAACATCTATGGAGATGTGGAGGAGCCATGGATACAGCCAGACACCGGCTACGTCTTGGAGAAGAATCCAGAAATAATTCTATATGAAGTTAAACCAGGTGGGGATGACGATCCTGAGAGAATTAAGAAGATGTTTATAGAGAGGGGTTGGGGCGATGTAGATGCGGTTAAGAACGGCAGGATATATGTTTTGGAGCCTGACACTCTGGCACACTATGGTCCAGCACTGTTTAAAAAGATGAGGAGTATTGTAGACACGTTTTATCCTAGTGTGGAGGGCTAGCCGACTACACCTGGGTCTCTATTAACCTCCTCAAAGACACCTTTAATGGCTAGATCAACTAGGAGTTTTGCCAGAGGATAGTCATCAAGCCTAGAGTATATCCCTCTGAAAACCTCGTCATTTGAGATAATGTAACTTTTAAACTCCTCTACATTATCCAAGTCCCTAGCCGCCTTACCCCATTCCAAGAGGGTATTGTATAATGCATCCAGACTTCTCCAGCCATCCTCGGAGAACCCATAGTGTGCATAATAGAGTATACTAGGCTTCAACATCCTCATCCTCCTAAGACTTGATAGGTATAGATCCAGCCTACAAGGGTATATAGTTGTGGGAATCACATACCCATAATCCTCTATATAGATGCCTGCAGAATCCCCGACGAATAGCCCATTGGAATCCTTATGAAATATTGAGATATGGTGGCTTGCATGTCCAGGTGTATACATAAACATAAGCTCCCCACCTACGGGGACGATCATTCCATCAGAGACTGGGACTAGATACATCTCATCCACAGCCTTAGGCTCCCCATACAGCTCTGCAAACTCCCCCAAAGCCTCCTTGGCAGAGCCCCACAGTTTTGAGGGGTTCGACACATGCCTAACAGCCCTAGGATGTAGATATACGTTTCCCCTAAACCTCTCATGGAGATAGCCTAATCCACTTACATGATCTATGTGTATATGTGTAAGTACATAGTCAAGCTCCTCAAAATCTCTTCCCGAAAGTATCTTTATAACCTTCTCAGAGGACGACTTGACCCCGGTATCGATCAGAACATCTCTGGAGCCATAGACGAGGTATATTGAGATGAAGGGTATCTCTATCCACTTCGGCGTTGCATCTATAATCTCCACACCATACGACATAGAAAATAGTTTCTATGTATGAGGCAATAAATTACAGCTTTTGATGAAGACCCACTTAATAATAGAGTCTCCACTAAACTAGATGCCTCATATAGCATACCGTTCATCACTACATCAGCCGATACAGGCCCATTCATCGGCAATAAAATAATCTCTCCCCCAGTTAATTACGGTTACCGTTGTATGGACTCGAAACTCTAGAGTAGTATCTGGATGGCTCTGTTAAGGGTGATACAGACGCACCAACATGATAAGGTTGTGGATTTATTATACAAGGCTTATTAGATATATCCTCAGGACATAATTATTTTTTGGTTTGAGATGAAAGTTGAGTATGTAGAGGGAAATGTTAAGGATTTGATTAAGAAGCTTGATGAGGACTTGAAAAATATAAATAGAATAACTCGCTTAGGCAGGATACCGGAGCCCAGGCCTGGAATAAGGTATAGGGAGCTACTGTTGAATACTTTTAGGGAGAGCGGCTTCGTATCAGCAACCGTGTTCATTGATTTCAAGGATGGCATTAGGAGAGTATATACATTTTTCGGAAAGGTTATACCCTTCAGTGGGGAGGAGAAACTCGTCAACCTACCTATATATACAGAAGGATACTATTTAGATAAGAAGAATGAGAAGATATTGAATATTGTAGTGTATAACCCATATACATTCCCCAATTCATACGAGCTATTCAAGTTGATAAGCGAGTTTGGAGAGAGATATAGGTTTACAGACTACGAGGTTTACATAGACAAGATGATAAAGTACATAAAGATAGAGGATTTATTCAGCGCCGATGTAGGGGGATAGCCATTATACATGAAATAACTTGGGACTGGGCAGCTATCGAGAGCACCATATACACCTAAACGATATTTAGAGAACTGAAAATGCTATTTCCGCCATCGAACCCGATCCCTCTATACACGCCAGCCACCACATAAATCTCCAACCTGTAAAAATACTCAAGAGACGTGTAGTCGATAACAGATACAGTGGTTTTCATACCTCTGAACTAGTTTAGAAACCCTATAACCTTCTTCACCATGTCAATGCGTCTATGATGATTGGGGAAGATGTATATTCCACATTTCTCCGAATATATATTTTCCCTATTTTTGATTCATAACTTAGATATATTTAGATATATCTGAAATGAATATGAGTAGGTTGAGGAGGATGGTACTTCATATCCTCAAGGATAAGGGCCCCCTACATGCATATGGCATTATCAAGGCCTTCAACGAGTATACCATGGGGCATTACAAGCCGAGTACAGGAGCCCTTTACCCATCGTTGAAGAGTTTATTGGGGGATGGCTTGATCGAGGAGATCAATAACGGCGGTAGAAAGCTATATAGGTTGACTGAGAAGGGTGAGATAGCCATAAGTCTAGATCCTCCTTTACATGAACATATAAAAAAGTTTGTGGGAAGGGGAGCCCCCTATAGAGAGCTTTGGGAGATTGGGAAGATGATATTCTCAACCTGGGACAGCCTCGATGAAGGTAGGAAGGAGAGGATTAGAAAGATATTGGATGAGTTCGAGGTCCGGATTAGGGAGGTGGTTGAGAATGGATAGAGACGCAGTAATTAAAGTGGTGGGTCTGACCAAGAGGTTTGGAGATTTCACAGCAGTCGACAAGATTAGCTTCGAGGTTGAAGAGGGGGAGATATTTGGATTCCTAGGTCCAAACGGGGCTGGGAAGACTACAACCATCAACATGTTGATTACATTGTTGAAGCCAACATCTGGAGAGGCGTATGTAGCTGGGCATAATGTCGTTAAAGAACCATATAGAGTTAGGAGGAAGATAGGTGTTGTCTTCCAAGATCCAACTATAGACAGGTACCTAACTGGATATGAGAATATGTATATCCACGGTCTCATATATGGCTTGTCAGGCGAAGAACTGAGGAGGAGGATCGATGAACTACTAAACTTTGTTGATCTATATGAGTTTAAGGAGAAGCCTGTGAAGATGTATAGCGGCGGCATGATTAGGAGGCTCGAAATTGCCAGATCCCTACTGCATATACCTAGGATTCTATTCTTAGACGAGCCTACTCTCGGCTTGGATCCTCAGACTAGGGCGAAGATATGGGAGTATATCAGGAGGCTGAGGGATGAACATAATGTAACGATATTCATGACCACCCATTACATGGATGAGGCTGAGAGGCTGTGTGACAGGATAGCGATTATAGACCACGGCAGAATAATAGCTCTCGACACGCCTGAGAACCTAATCAAGATGGTGGGGGATGAAGTAGTCTATATAAAGGTTAGGGGGGACTATACCCCACAGCTGGAGAGTCTTAGAAGCATAAACAGCTATGTAAAGAACGTAGATCTCAAGGCGGGGCAGATAATGTTCTCAGTCTCAAACTCGGCCAAGGCGATACCTACGATACTCGAGTTCCTCAACGAGGCTGGGGTATATGTAGAGGAGGTTAAGTACCACAAGCCAGATATCGGCGACGTATTTCTAAAGCTGACTGGGCGTGAGATAAGGGATGACGAGGGGAGTTGGAAGGATATGGTTAGAACCGTCATGAGGAGGTGGAGATGATGGAGAGAGAGTTGAGGGTTGGATATACCAAGGCTATATACGCCATGGTCTATAGAGAGGTTATAAGGTATAAGAGGGCCTATTCAAGGATGCTGGGTAGCCTGCTAAACCCGATCATATGGCTTATATTCTTCGGACTTGGCTGGGCAAGCCTATTCAGAGGAAACATATTCAAACAGATATTCTATGGACTAGACTATATAACGTTCCTAGCCCCCGGAATAGTGATGATGGCCATCTTCTCAGCAAGCTTCCTAGGCGGTGTATCAATGCTGTGGGATAGAGAGTTTGGATTCCTAAAAGAGATATTAGTCGCCCCCGCAAGCAGATCAGCCTCCCTTATTGGGAAGTCCCTGGGGATAGCCTTCACAGCCTTGATACAGGGAATACTGGTACTTCTGGTGACCATCCCCCTAACCACAGATATAAATACATACGCCATACTCCCAGCGATAGTCGTCTCATACATAGTGTCACTAGGCTTCACCAGCCTGGGGATGGCGATAGCCTCTAGAATGAACAGCATGGAGGGCTTCCACATAATAGTGTCTGTGGTTATGATGCCTGTTGTCTTCCTAAGCGGAGCCTTCTACCCGATACAGGGACTCCCCGAATGGATGTCAATATTAATCTATGGAAACCCACTTACATATGGGGTAGACCTAGTAAGATATTTGCTGACAGGAGTGAACGCCATAGACCCCGTCATAAGCCTCCTAGGAATATCACTGTTCACAATATTCTTCATAGCCGTATCAGCATATCTCTTTGAGAAGACAACAATATAGATTCACACCCCAATTTTTTTATCTCCACGCCTCTATCTTCTGACCCCCCTCCCACATCCCTTCCGGAATATACCAATCCTTAAACCTTCTAAAGCCAGATTCGGCTAGAGCCCTCCCCAGGACAGTATCCTCTATAGGTACTCCCCGCTCCAGCTGGGAGACCATCTCAGGATCGTGATAATACTCTATAAACAGACTCTCCCCAGCATCCAAGACCCCATATAAAAACCTTAGGAAATTTATAGCGTCACCCACAATCCACTTAAAATAAACATCTCCAAACCCATACATCTCGATCCAGGGCCTGTAGACCCCCCTGCCAAAGAAGACCTTCAGGTAAGACAGCCTCTCCCCACCATACAACACTTCAAAATTATGCTCCTCCCTAAACCTACCCCTCCCAAGATATTTAATCACATGCTTATCGTCAACCTCGTAACCACCCCTCTCAATAGCCTGTATAAACGGATCGATATTCATTACATGAAACCCTATACCGGGGGGATGGATAAATACCAGTAAATACCCACGCAATATATACAGCTCCAGATATCTGGGAGTGAGATATCCAACTATAATTCGGAAGTATAGAAATAGATTAATAAGGTGAACGTCCTTGGAGAAGGATAGGCTAGACCTACTCCTAGAGGCCCATAAGAGGAAGAAGGATATAGGGTCGATGGCTGAGGAGGATTACATAGAAGTGATATACGAGTTGGAAAAGAGGTATGGATCAGCATCACCCACCGACATAGCGAAGATACTGGGTGTAACACCCTCGTCAGTAACGAACATGCTGAAGAAGCTGGAGGAGAGGGGGATGGTAGAGTATAGGAGATATAGAAATCCAAGGCTCACTCCAGGCGGCAGGAGGCTAGCAGAGACCATCGCCAGGCGGCATAAGAAGCTATATAAGCTCTTCAAGGCTCTGGGCATCGATGATGAGAAGGCGAATATAGAGGCGGAGTTAGCTGAACACTTCCTCTCTGATGAGACTATAGATAGATTGATAGATGCATACAGCAGGTGCCTGGGCATTGATTTAGATTAGGTGAAAAAGTTTAAATATATCTAAAACAAAAATTTTAGAATTATGGATATGGAGAAGTATATAGAGATTAAGGATCTAGAGGTCATATACAGCGCCAGGAACGGACCTGTATTCACCGATTTAAACCTTGAATTCCCCCATGAGGAGATGGTCTTGATAATGGGTCCAAACGGCGGGGGGAAGACAACCGTTATAAAGAGTATCATAGGCCTTGTAAAGCCGAGGAGGGGTTATGTAAAGGTCCTGGGTAGAGACCCGATCACCCAGCCATATATAAGGAGGGAGATAGGCTATGTCCCACAAATAGATGAGGTAAATATACATGCCCCCATCACCCTGTGGGACTTCGTATCCATGGGTAGATACCCCAGGATGCCGCCTGGAAAACGTTTTACCGAGGAAGACTATGGGATTGTGGAGGAGGCGATAGCGAAGGTGGGTTTGAAGGGTAGGGAGGACTATAGACTCTCTGAGTTGTCTGGGGGGGAGCTGGCTAGGGGGATGATAGCCAGGACATTCTCCCAGAAGCCGAAGATATATCTACTGGATGAACCATTCGAATCGATAGACTTCAAGTCTGAAGAGCTGATTATAAAGGTTCTTAGAGAGGAGGTTTCGAATGGTAAGCTAGTTATATTAGCGGAGCATCACATATCGGATGTGGAGGAGTTTGACAGGGTGATAGTGTTTAACAAGGGTGTGGTTGTAGATGGAGAGCCTAGGGACGTGATCAACGAGTCGGTATTGGAGAAGGCGTATGGAGGTGATTAAGATGTCATCTAGACTATTACTAATAGCGTTATTCCTAGTCTTAATATCCACACCCCCTATATACGGAGATGACAATGGGATATATGTAGTCACGACATACCCATTTCTACAGGATATAATGGATATAGTTCTCGAGGGGGTTGGAGAGGCTGACTCTGTTCTAATGCCCGGTGTACATCCATCAACCTATGAATTCACCCCTAAAGACAGTGAGAAGATATGGAGGGCGGACTTCTTCATATACGTCGGAATAGGTTCTGAGCTTGCAATAGGGTTGAATGGGGAGGCTATAAGAGATGGCTGGAACAGCATCAACCTACTGAGGCTCATGGATGACGTTATACTCGACGACAACCCATATTTCTGGCACGACCCCGAGCTTACATATATAATGGCCGAGAGGATAGCCGATATAATTGTTAGGGAATATCCCGACTTAGAACAGAAAATTATGGAGAACCTGGATAGACTGTATAGGATGCTAAGCGACCTAGATAGACAGGTTAGGATAGAGTTGGGGGATCTAGAGGATAGGAGGATATTCTCCATTAGAAATGGGCTGAGATACTTCGCAGATAAATACGGCCTCGAGATAGCTGGATATATAACTGGATATGCAGGCTACTATGAACCCGCCACATCCTGGGTAGTCTCTAGACTAGAGGAGATGATAAGCAGGGGACTATCCATACTGTTTATAGAGTATGAGGAGAAGGGGACTACTCTGAGAGAGGTTATAGAGACCCTGGCCGATGAGGCTGGGATAGAGGTGGTGGGATTCCTAGTCATAGAGACCCTCGCCCCCGAGATAGGGGTTGATAACTATTTCGAGATGGTAATGTGGAATGCCGAGTTGATTAGTGAGAAGCTATCGCTGAAGAAGGATGTGGAAATATCTGCATCCAACCCATATAAGGGGAACCCACTGCTAGAACCCCTTGGGTACAACTTCCTGATAAGGGGATTTATTACGTTGATAGTGTTGATGGCTGTGACATCTGCAGTGGGTTCATACGCCGTAATAAAGGGCTGGTCGATATTCAGCGATGCACTTGGACATGGAGCTATAGTAGGTCTTCTAATGGCCTATCTACTCCTAATAGACTACTATCTAGGAGCGCTTATAATAGGGGTTGTAATAGCTATAATGGTTGGAACCCTCGATAGGATAACAACCCTAAGGTCGGACGCCATAATAGCCATATCCTTCACAACCATGCTATCCATAGCTATACTCATACTCTCATCGCTCGGGGGTGTACAGATATCTCTCGAGGACGTCCTATTCGCTGATGTCACGGCTGTATCCACAGAGATGATGTATAGATCCATCCTATCAGCAGCGGCCATAGGTGGCTTCATAGCATTATTCCATAGATACCTACTTCTATACTCCGTAGACCCTACGGGAGCCGTCTCACTTGGATATAGGATAGGAGTCTTAAACTATATCTTCCTGGGTCTCCTGGCCATAACCACAGTATCAGCCTTCATGTCGATAGGGGCGATACCCGCGATAGCAGCTTTGATCATCCCTCCGTCAGCAGCATACCTGGTATCTAGGAGGCCTAGGACATATATAGCTACATCCATAGCCATAGGCGTGGTGAGCGGGATAGTAGGTTACTACCTATCCTACTACTACAATGTGAATGCGGGGGCCGCATCGATATTGGTGAGCGTAGTAATATTCGTGGTGGCGTTGGCAATATATCTAATTAGGATGGAGCCCACACCTAGACATGGTACGTAGAGATATAAAATATGTGGGGGGTTAGGGAGGAGTAGGAGGCGTCTTCTTCTCAGCCCTCCTATCTACCTCCTCCCAGTTGATAACCTTCCAGAAGTTCTCAACATACTCGGCCCTTCTATTCTCATACTGTAGATAGTAGCTGTGCTCCCAAAGGTCCGACACAAGTATAGGGATCAGCCCAGCGGGATGGTTTAGATTATGCTTCTCAACCTGCATTATGTATAGATTGTCCTCTGGGTCAATGTATAGGATCGTCCAGCCAACACCCTCTAGAGTGTTGGACGCCTTGGTAAATACCTTCTTAAAGTTCTCAAAGCCTCCAAACTGGTTGTCAATAAGGTCTCCAATCTTACCCCCAGGCTTATTCTCCTCCTCAGGCGCCTTTAGATTTGGCCAGAAGAGGGTATGCAGTATATGCCCGTTCAAATGGAATGAATAGTCCCTTAGCACCGCTCTAACATCTATCTCAACCTCTCCCTTAGCGAATTTCTCAAGCTTCTCCAACGCCGCATTAGCCCCCTTAACATATCCTGCATGGTGCTTGTCGTGATGTAGCTCCATAATCCTCTTCGCTATCACCGGCTCCAACTCGTCGTATTTATATGGTAGTGGAGGAAGATTATACCTTGCCATGTGAAACCAAATCCCTCTATAAAATATTTATTCCCTAATATATACCCTATGGATACGACCCACCCCTATTCCCCGGCTACTCCCTACCAGCATATTTCTTAAATCTCTCCCTATTAAACTCCATCTTCTTCTTAAACCATTCCTCTAGATCCATATCCAAAAGATTGGCTGCAATCAACGTATATATGAAGATATCCGTCAATTCCTCCCTCAGCCTCGATACATACTCATTCTTCTCGATGCCCATATGCATATACTCCCTCCTAAGCTTCTTCACAAGATTGGCGAACTCACCGATCTCTCCCGTAAGGGCTACCACGAGATACTCCAGCCTATCGAGAAAGTCTTCATACCCCTCTATCTCCCAAAACTCCCTGAAGTATTCTAGGTCAAAGTCCTTCTGCATCCTCTGAATATCCCTGAGCTCCATAAACATCCACCTAATAATAATGAGTGGGCCTGAATATATCCATGTGGAGACGGTTAAGAGACTCTCTGATATGGGGGAGGGAGAGAAGGGCTATATAGTATCGTTTGAGGGTGGTCCACATGAGTGGGAGACGCTGGAGTATATGGGGATATATGTGGGGGCTGAGGTAGTGGTCCATCGGAGGGGGAGCGACGCTGTATATGCTTGGATAGGAAGAAGGATTATAAAGCTTGGGATTGAGTTAGCGTCTCTAATAAACGTCCTACTGAATGACGAGGTGGTGTATCGATCTGGCTACTAGCTTATGTGGAGACCATTATACAAACCGTTTATATTTGTCGATTTAAAATAAGGTTTCTGTCATGACTAGCTATGGAGACCTCGTAGATAGGCTTGAGAGTCTTGTGAAGACACCTCTATACCTAATGGTGGGGATAACAAGCGATAGAATAGTTTACTATACCAGTAGCGAAGGGGTGTTTAGACTCTGGAGCAGTGGATTATCAGGTGAGGATGCGAAGCCAATATCAGGGGGGAGAATAACCGGCGTATACAGGTCGATGCCTTGGGAGAGATATGTCTTCTACACTAGAGACGTGACTAAGGGGGCGGAGGTTAGCCAGATATATGCATACGACTTTAAGGAGGAGTTGGAGTTCGAGGCGTTGGATATGAGGCATACTAGGGTGGTAGGGCTAGCCCACCATGGGGATAAGATCGTCTATACAGGATCTGGTGAGAACGGCATAAGTCTATATATAGGCGATGTAGGGGGTAGGTCAGAAGAGATATTGGTTAAACCCACCCTAATGTTTGTAAACGGATTCGACGGGAGGTATATAGTGGGAAGTGGCAGGTTCCATGGAAACCCTACAAGCATGGAGCTTTTCAGATACGACTTGAAAAACGACGAGTTCAACGTGTTCACGCCGGAGGAGGGATCAATGAACTCTGCATCATCAATAATGGATGGTAAGACCCTGGTCCGATCAGACTATGGAGGGAGGGACTGGATATACTACCTGGATGTAGAGTCGTTCAACAAGGAGGGTTTTGAGCCTACGAAGAATCCAGGGGTGGAGAGTGTATTGGACGTTGGAAATCCAATATGGTTAAGCACTGGAGAACCTGCCTATACCGTAATGACTAAAGATGGTGTGGCTGCCGTAGTTGGCGAGGAAGTTATCAGTAAGGATGGTGACACCATCTATCCAGGAGAGAAATATAGGGGGAGTCTCTACGTAACCTATACATCATTCAAGACACCCACTAGCATATTTAGGTTTGAGAATGGGGAGTTTATAAAGATTCATGGAGCAGATTCCTCAGAGGCCCTTGGAGGATTGGAGTTTTCAATTGAGCATACCTGGGTGAAGAGCTCCGACGGATTAGAGATCCCAGTATGGATACTTGAGAATAAGGAAATCGATAAACCTGGTCCGACCATAATATATGTCCATGGAGGGCCTTGGTCGAGCGTCATGAACAGTTGGTCAGTATTGATCCTTGGCCTATTGATCTCTGGATTCCACGTTGTGGCTCCAAACTTCAGGGGGTCAACAGGCTACGGCACGAAGTTCATGAAGATGGATATTGGTGACCCAGGCGGAATGGATATGGAGGATGTGGCTGCAGCCACCAGATATGCAGTGGAGATTGGATTGGCTAGTAACAAGGCTATAATGGGATATAGCTATGGAGGTTTTATGACGTTCCTATCCACAGTTAAGAAGCCAGATCTCTGGGACGCCGGTGTGGCTGGTGCGGGGATAGTGGATTGGGAGATGATGTATAGGATGAGCGACCCCTTCTTCAAATACTTTATAGACATGTTGTTCATGGGTAACAGGGATTTGATGAGGGAGAGGAGTGCGATAAACTTTGTGGAGAGGTTGGAAAAGCCCCTATGCATTATACACTCTCAGAACGACTCTAGAACCCCCTTGAAACCTGTACTGAAATATATGGAGAGGCTCTTAGAGCATGGTAAGAGTTTCGAGGCCCATATAATACCGGACTTGGGGCATGGCGTTGAGAAGACAGAGGATCTTTTCAAGATACTATTCCCAGCAATACTATTCCTAAATAGGGTGTTTGGGAAGAAGTAGCTAGAAACCAATCTCCCTTTTTCCCTAATTATAAAGAGGTATGGGGGTTTAGTCATACTCTTCAAACTCCTCATCCTCTTCATCATCCTCCTCCCCATCTTCATCATGCTCGTCATCCCTAGGTGGGCCACCACTTCCCATGCCAGGATCGTCATCATCCTCACCCTCATCATCATCCTCTTCACCCATGTCGTCATCCATCGGCGGAACGTTTAAGAGTGTTCTAGCTTGGATAATCTGTGCCTTCGCCTCACTATAGAGGGTTCTAGCATCCTGTAAAAGCTCTAAAGCTGCTGAGACATTTCCTTCATCCAATACCTCCAGGGAATCTTCAAGTAGGTTATTTGCTTGCGAAAGTTTATCCATTGCATCCTCGAGCATGGCGGCGGCCTCCGAGTTATTCTCAGATACGGCCCGATTCCAGAGCTCCTCCGCCTCCTGCCTAAGCTCTAGAATATCTTCCCTCAAATCCAAGATCTCGTCAAGAATCTCCTCAATCTCTTCGGCACCATTCTCAATAATCTCCTCTAAATAGTCTAGGTTTTCGCTGGCCAACTCGTATAGGGTCTTGGCATCCAAGAATAGGTTGTAGGCTTCTACATATGACCCGTTGACGATTAGATTCTCCACTCTATCGAGAATCATAGTTGCGTTATCCAGATACCTTATCGTACGGTTTATGAGGGATTCTATAATGTCGTCTCTAGGCACGGGTAGAGATGCGTTTAACTCCATAACCTCCTGCCTAAGCTCTGAGACCTCCTCTCTAAGCTCGTAGACCTCCTCCAATAGCCACTCCACATCGACGCCCCCAGAATCCCTCCTCTCAGGCTCCCCAATATCTATATCCAATACCTTCGCCACATCCTCCAGTATAGACTCAGCATAGTCTATACTGACCTCAGCACGTCTCAACATCAACATGGCTCCCGTCAGGTTACCCTCTAAAGTAAGGTTCTCAGAGATGTCTAGATAGACGCTGGCATTGTTCAGATATAGCCTCGCCTCGTTGACTAGAGATAGTAAATAGGTCTTGTTACTAATGTTTATCTCAGCCTCTAGCTGGAACGATATATTTAGATAATGGTCCACCTCCCACCTATACTCCCCAATCTCCTTGAGAATCTTCTCCGCCATAGTATTGTTTACTGTGTTCTCAACCAATCCCGGTATACTGGTGTTACCAACTCTCGATGCAACCTCCTCCAGGATCTGTGCACTACTCTCTAGGGTTGCTATAGCCAGGTCGACTGCCAGTATGGCAGTAGGATCAGCATCTACCTCCTCAAGATAGTTTCTAAGGCTGTTGAGGATATCCATCGCCTGATACACCTTCTCAATCCCCATCCGGAGGCCTCTGGAGGCGTTCTCACCATCACTCATAATGCTATTCATCAGCTCCACCACATCCTCCACAAGCTCTCTACTTACACTGTCAATCGATAGCTGGTTGAGAACTAGAGATATGTCTGTAAGCTTCTCCATAACACCTGTGTAGTTCCCCTCACGATACTCCTCAACAATTATATTATACAGCTCCTCTACCGAAGACGCATTATACTTCTCAGCAACTACGGATAGAACCTGTATAACCTCTTCTAGTAGGGCTTTCTCAATCTCCTCCTGGTCTATAACCGTCTCTGGAAGAAGACTCTTCAACTCCTCGAAATAGTCTCTGAGAGTATCTCTTATACCTATTAACTCTTCAATCGATAGTTGGTTCAAATCAATATTCCCGACCTCGTCGATGTAGTTAGATGCTTCAATAGTTAAGTCTGACTCCACCACCACGTCCAAGATACGGTTTATCACCTCTATATACAGGTTTATCTCCGCTATCAATGCCTCCCTCTGAAGAGTATCCTCCTGGCCATACCCAACATATAGCTGGCTAGGCGATAGACCCACTAGTATCATGAATATTAGAGAAAGCCCAACCACCAACCTCATCATCTTGATTCACCAGTCCATCTATATTATCGTTTCAAGATGTTAAGGGATTTGTTGAAACATTGTGGAACGCTAGGGTTTCTTTAGTAAAACCACCCTATTCCTTCTAAACTCCTTAACCACCTTTATATAGCCTAGGATCTCCAGCCTCCTTATATGTCTCCATAGGGTTGTCTTTGGAATTCCAAGTCTCTTAACCAGCTCGCTCTGATACGCCTCACCCCCCATTCTATCCAGCTCATCCAGTATCATCCTATCAGTCTCATCTATAAACCCTGGTTCCTCCAGCTCTGTATCTTCACCACCCCTCCTCATCCTATACCATAAGATTATTACGACTGATATGGCTGTGGCAATCGAGACTATCAAGGCTACCTCTAAAAATGGTAGGCTGGTCTGGTTACCACCATCTGGCTGTCCAGCGGGTTCCGAGGATACAACGTATCTTATCTCGTAGAAACCTATGAAGCGTATTATATAATTATCCCCGACATACCCACTCTCCAATATGTTTTCAGGGAGGCTTAGAAGGACGATGTTGTTAGACAGTGTAAGGGTCGACTCATAGTCTGAGTAGTATCTAAAGGATATGCCATCACCACCGACATCGACCCTAGGAATATATATTATTTCAAACCTAGACCCAGGCTCACCAGTCACGACAACAGTGTTATTAATCAATACAGGTGTTCTGACATCGCCATCTATATATAGGACTAGAGATGCAGGTGTAGGCTCTGAAGGCAGCTGTATCTCCTCTATATCCCTCTCCAACGTACCGTTCAAAACTATCTTGGGAACCCCCTCCACATCTATATATATGGATGCTTGAATAGTGTATCCAGTTATAGAGGAGATCATTAGATAAGATATCACCACAGCTATAGAGATGGCTAAAACCAGAGGGAGAGATTTATATATACGTGACTCAGCCATCTTAGACACCGAAACCCCCAAATCACTCATTGATAGATATTCATCCATATATAAAACGACTAGATAATCTGATTAGTATGGAATCAGATATAAAATACCTGGATGAAGTGGAGATCCTATGGAGAGGGAGGAGAGTAAGCTATAGAGTAGAGTGTGGCGGGGTTAGGAGGCCATATAGCCTGGCAGTATCCAATAACGGGGGATACGTATATACCGCGGGTGTGGTACCCGTATACTGTGATGAGGAGATGGGGAGGAATCTAATTGTGGAGGGAGGGTTGTCTGACAAGGTTGAGTATGTCTTGAACGTGATTCTAGAGATTATCAGGAGGGTTGGGAGATTCGAGAATATTTCAGATGTTAAGAGAAGTGTCTTGAAGACTAATGTATATCTAGATGAGTTGACACAGGAGACTTATAGCGAGGTTAACAAAGGTTATAGAAGAGTATTTGGTGATGACGGGCCGTTTCCAGCCAGAACCGTGGTAAAGGCAGATCCTCCACTGGGTATAGGAGTTGAGATTGAGGCAGTGGCATATATAAGCCGGTAGATAATACGTGGGGTGTAAAAATCTGGGCCTAGGAAGGGACTACATCCTACTTCTTATATCAGTCATCTCAGTATCGAGCGCCGCAATCCTCTTCAGATTATCAGGTGCTGGAGGCTTCACCGCCTCCATGTGGAGGCTGGGGATAGGAGCGATAATCACACTCCTTATAACAAGATACATCTCCGGCTCGGATCAGGTTGACATAAATATTAGGGATAGGGCACTCATGATAATATCTGGCATCGCACTATCCCTACACTTTAGCCTCTGGTTCACAAGCCTATTACATATCAGGGTTGGTCCCAGCACAGTAATAGTGGACGCCTACCCAGTCGTCCTAGCCCTGATTGGACTCAAATTTTTTGGAGAGCGATACACCCATATCGATGTAATAGGCTCTATAATGGCCATGGCTGGCCTGGTGGGAACGGTCTATACTACTTATGGGTATGAGGTTGTCGTGGAGGGAGGGGATGTGGTTGTTGGACTAGCCTCCGTAGTCACCTCCCTAGCAATGGTAACACTATACTTCTCAGTAGGTAGATTCCTTAGGACAAGGATCTCAACCTGGGTCTATACATCCTATGTATATTCATCCGCCTTCCTCACATCCCTCCTAACAGCTACATTATTTGGAGAGCCTATCTACCCAGTTGATGGAGGGATCATCTACCTAATACTCCTAGGGATAGTACCTATGATAGGTGGCCATACAGTTATAAACTATCTATTGGCGAGGCTTAGGACGTTGACCGTTACCATACCTATAATAACTGAGCCTATACTAGCATCAATATTGGCCTACCTTATACTTGGTGAAGCGTTACCAGTGGAGAACGCCATATGGATACTAATCACCGTCTTCGGAGTATCCATCGTAGTATATTCAGAGGCCTCTAGGGGATGATATAACTCGACTTAAAACCCGGTTAGCGGAATTATTAATACGATGCCCTATGGATTGGAATCAAGTCTTGGAGGAGGTGGATAAAAACTTTGATTACGCATTGACAAAGGTATATAACTATATACATAAGACGCCGATGGACTATAGTGGAACACTATCCAAGATGGTGGGTGGAAAGGTATATTTGAAGTGTGAAAACTTGCAGAAGACTGGTAGTTTCAAGGTTAGGGGGGCAATAACAAAGATTTCCCAGCTAGTGGGGAGTATAGAAGGGGTTGTAGCGGTATCAGCAGGCAACCATGCACAAGGAGTTGCATATGCTGCATCCCTCTTTGGATTGAGATCTGTAATCGTAATGCCTCGTAACGCATCCATATCAAAGATTGAAGCTACAAAGAATTATGGCGGTGAAGTGGTGTTATCAGAAGGCGGATTCTCACATTTATTTAGACTAGGTGAGGAGATAGCTAATACGAGGGGTTACGCCTTCGTCCACCCCTTCGACGATCCAGTAATTATAGCTGGGCAAAGCACCCTCGGATGGGAGATTCTACAGCAGGTTGGTGACGTTGACAACATAGTCGTCCCGATAGGGGGTGGAGGCCTAATATCAGGGATATCGTATATAGCAAAGAAGATAAAGCCCAGTATAAAGGTGATTGGGGTGGAGTCAGTTGCCGTTCCAAAGGCGTCCAAGGCTAGGGAGAACGGTAGGATAGTGGAGGTCGATGTGAAGCCTACCCTGGCAGATGGACTCTCAGCCAAGAAGCTGGGTGAGCTTACATATAGGTTTATAGATAGGTATGTCGACGATATATACACTGTGTCGGAAGAGGCTATAGCAGAGGCGATATACTTTATACTTGAGAGGAATAAGCTTCTCGTAGAGGGTGCTGGAGCCACCACAATAGCCTTGATATTCGACGGCAACACAGACATCTTCAGAGACTCCAAGACAGTCTTCCTCCTCTCAGGGGGCAACATAGACTTGACATCTATATACAGGATATTGTTAAGAGGGCTTAGCGAGGCCGAGAAGATAGTCACGCTAGAAGGCTATGCCCTAGACGTCCCAGGGACTCTTGCAAAGATATCGAGTATAATAGCTGATAACGGGGGGAATATAGTGGACGTCTTCCACGACAGGATGGATATATTCACGCCACCGGGATACACCCACTTGAAGATAATTGTTGAGGTCCCCACGCCTGATACGATAGAGGATATTAAGGAGATGTTGAGTAGATCAGGGATATGGCTTGAGAAGCCTAGGAGAGAGAGATATTGAGTATCGACTCAACGATACTAAGGAGGTCATTTAGGCTATCAACTGGAGATCTGGACTCCGTATCCACAACATAGTCATACTCCCCATCATAGTCGAGCGGTTCCCCTAAACCTGGTACGGTATCTATAGAGCCTACGACACCCCTATATATACCTTTATAATCCCTCTCCCTCAATACTCGAGGGTCACACCTAAGGAGTATCTTTACAATTGGATGTTGAATAACCCCCTCCAACTCCCTCCTATAAACCTTTAGATTTCCAGTAGCCGATACAATTGGGATATACCCCATATCTATAGAGTAGTTTGCTAGTAAGCCTAGTATACGGTACACTATAGACTTCTCTGACTTGGAATAGGACGGGGTTTTAAAAATCACTCCCCTAACAACGTCAGAGTCTAGATGGATCGACCTTATCCCATTTTGAGACATTCTCCGTGTAAGCATCTTACCTAGTGTCGTCTTGCCAGATAGAGGGGGGCCCATAAGCCAGATTACACACATCTCCATCAAATCACCTACGTAGCCTATATACCCGCTTTCCACCAAGGCGGGCTTTCTCCACAAAACCCATCTTCTCAAGCTTCGATAGACGCCTATATAATGGTGATTTCGGTATACCTGTAAACTCAATTAACTCCTGAGCCGTCATAGGCCTCCTCTCAAGAGCCTTTAGGATAGCATCATCTCTTTCATCTAGTATCTCATCAAGGATATCTTGGTCTCCACCCTTTCTCCTCCTAATATATAGATATGTAGAGACAGCCGCGAGAACCATTATGAGACCTAGGGATATTAGTTCCAGCGATGGCATAAATACATCGCCACTACCCCCCTGGGGAGGGGATTCGTCACCAGCGGGCGTTGAAGGAGGCAATACATATTCTATTCTTACATATCCACCACCTAGGAGTATAGCTAAGCTATTATTTCTAAACGTTAGTTGGTAATCCTCCCTAGAAATATCTAGTAGGACAACCCTCTCCGGTAGTATAACGGTATAGGGATATTCTATGTTTACCTCGAAGAACCATATCCCACCTTCTTTACCCGTTAGGTCGTTGAAGTATAGGTCTACGATAACTTCTTCAAAGGGGGAGATGAATGTTACCACGCCACCTCTATATTCGTATGTCACGGGTCCAAGTCCACCATATATCTCTATGTAGAACGGTTCTCTTGGAAGTGGTATAGATATATTCTCTAGCGGGTCAGTAAAGATATAATATTGGATCTTGACTGACCCATCTTTATAGAGATACACATCGACGTATTGTACCGTGAATCCATATGTATATCCTGGATATATAGTTGTAGAGAGGGTTACTAACACAATTAATGACGTTAGCCCAAGTATTCTGCTATACATGTCCAATATATCTAATCTTAGACGAAGGCTTTAACGGATAAAAATAGTTGTTGGGTGTTTGCTAAGCGTTCTGTATCATGGTCTCAACCCTATCCAGTAGCTGGTCAATCCTCTCTATAATATCCGTAGGTGTGTTAGGGTATCTCTCCACGAGGTTCTTCAACGCCCTCAGCTGCACCTCTATCATATTGAGTCTTATAAGATATTGCATACGGCTTATCTCACCCGATTCATACATTGTCTGCAACGTGTCAAGCTGTTTCTCTAGATTCTCTAACTGTGTGATAACGTTCTGGAATAGTTTGTTGATACTATCTATTAGCTTCATCCTAAGCCTCTCAATCTTAACCTTAATCTTTAAGATATTCTCCATCAAGTCCTGCTTCAATCCTGGAGAAATTATTATTAGTGTATCGATGTTATCCTCCAATATCTGTATTGCCTCCTCCACATATGTGATTGCAGACTCTATATCGCCCATGGATAGGGCCTCTCTCGCCGCATCAACCCTATTCTTAACCATCTTTAGAATCACGGTAGCATTATTTATCTTTTCTAGAGGCTTCTCCCCCACCCCTATCTTCAAGGCTATATCGTCGAAGTCGTCCAGCCTCTCTATGATGAAGTCTAGCGTCTTAAACAGGCTATATAAGTGTATCATAGCCCTATCTACGTCTCCCGCCTCCAGATAAGAAAGCGTCCTATTTAACTGTAGAGCGATCCTGTAGACGATGCCTGTAAATATGTATGTCATAGCTGTTTGGATCCCTCTTCTAGAATCTACTGTTGAAACGGCGTCTCTTACATCGATAAATACGTTTTTGAGAATCCTGTCTAGCTCTTGGATCCTGTCAGCCACATATGCAGAGTCTAAGTCATCAAGTGAGTTTAAGAGACTCTCCAACTCACTCCTAACACTATTTAGCGTCTCTCTTATGCCATCTATATCGAGTTCAACACATGGTTCTCCAATGAAGTCGAGCTCTACAGAGCCTCCCTCCTCACATATCAAGCCCATCTCCTCCAGCTGATTTAGTTTCTCCAGTGCTCTATCAATCATCTCAATCCTCACTTTTATCGAGGTCTCCAACACCTCCATATCCACGCTTGAAAATACTTCTTCAGATAGTATGTACTTGGCTACTGGCGCGACGAGTCTTCCAGCCCTTATAACCAATATAAGGGCCTCCTCATCACTCGAGTTCCTCGCCTCCATAAGAAGCTGCTTAGCCTGCTGTAGATTCTCCTTCAAATCCTGAGGCAGCTCAACCCCCTTCTCCTCAATAATATTCTCTAGGTATTCTATGAAATCCTCCAGATAGTCTATATATCTATCGACTGGGAGCTCTGCGTTTGCCGTGTTAGCTGGGAATATGCTTAGAAGTATGATTGCTATGAATGCTGTGGAGATGACTTTCTCCATATCTCTACACCCATTCAATAAGGACTTTATTCTTCCTTGTTAAGGGAATTTTAGGGAAGCAGTGGGATGAGACTGGGAACATAATTTGCTCTAGATATATGTCTATTTTCAAGAGCCACTCTAACCCTATCCGCACCAAGTCTACCTATTATTGCTAATATATTCCCAATAACAGTCAACACCAATGTTGGTGACACCCTGGGATATAAAGTGGTTGATATCGACTCCTCAACACCTTGTACACTGATATCTATCGATATTGTTAAGCCACCATTTGAGAAGACTCCTATGGATGTGGTGATGACCGATAATACAAGAGTCAGTATCAGCCCTGTGACAGCTGGGAGTCTAAACCCAATCAACTCAGTAGATAGCCTTGGATCTCTCGATATCGACCCTAGGATTAGACATACACCAGATACTAAATATGATAGTTTCGCCGAGATATATAGGTAGTTTAGAAAGTCGAGATTGGCTTCAACCCCAAATAACTTAATTCTGACCTGGGCAAATCCAAAGATAAACTCTCCTTTATCCGACAGTAGGTATATGATTGGCCCTCCGAAGAAGACGAGGTAGACGGTGATTACACCAGCGAAGAATGCTGGGAGGTTAACATGTCCAATGTATATTAGCTTCAATATACCGAGATAATCTCTGGCTCTATCCCACTGTGAGGTTTGCCGTAAACTCGACTTCACGCCTGAAAACCTCCCCTTGATACTCTATCTCTACTATAAGCTCTATCTCGATGGTGTACCTCCCCCTTGGAAATTTCTCAGGTGGGACTGAGGGCGTCAACTCAACCTCGAAATCCTGGTAATCCCCTGGCTCAATAGGTCCTAACCCTATATTCGGAGTCGTGGACATATTCATGATGTACTGTGGCGACACAATATTTAGATTCACCTCTAGAACCGTTATGTTCAATGGCACGTTCCCATTGTTTAGAGCTCTAAAAATAAGTCTAAAATCGTCTTCAACGAATATATCGACTAGGTGGAAGGTAGCTTCTACCCTTATGGTTTGGAAGTCGAACTGTAGAAACTTTTGGATATCGAAATCATTTACGTATAGTCCATATATTATAGGCCCCGCTATAACCAGCATAAGTATAATATTTACTACTTTCGAGACCTTACTAGACACCTACCCAACCCCTCTATAACATGGTATAAAGTCCCTAATCCCTATAAACTATTCCCGTACAACCCTCATCCTAAAATACGTAAATAGAATCGCTATGGCTATTATCAAGGTTGATAACGCGTTTATATCTAGCTCCACCCTCCCCCTAGCCAGGTAAGTCCATAGATAGACCGGGAGTGTCTCAAATCCCGTTGGCCTCGTGAAGAAGGTCTTGATGAAGTCGTCGTAGCTCCATATGAATGTTAGGAATGCGGCGGCCAATATCGCGGGCATGAGGAGGGGGAGAGTTACTTTAAAGAACGTGGTTATCTCATCAGCCCCGAGAGTCATCGCAGCCTCCTCATACTCTTTATTCCAACCTTGTAGCCGAGCCTTTATAATTAGGTATGCAAGTGGTGCGTCGAAGGTTACATGACCTATTATCACTGTTAACGGGCTCAGCGGAATCCCCACAACAACAAGGAATACGACTAGCGTGACTGCCTCTACAATCTCAGGTATGATGATAGGGACCATGATCAAACTATCTAGGAGTGTGGAGCCCCTGGGCCTATACCTAGTCACCGCGAATGCCATTAATATGCCTAGTGCAAGAGATATCACTATAACGACAATAGCCACCCATATTGAGTTGTAGAAGCTCTCCCAAATCCTACTATTGGTTATTAGACTCTCATAGTATTGGAGTGAGAACCCCTCGAAATAAGTCTTTGATCGGGAGCTGTTGAAAGAGAATAATATCATCACCCCTATTGGTATGTATATAACCACCATCATTAGCCAGAAGAATAGTTTTAGAAGCTTATCCCCAAGCCTCAAACAAGCCTCACCTCGCCACCCACAAATCGGAAGTATAGGTATGTGCTGACCACGATCAAAACTATGTAGACCATTGCCGCCGCACTCCCATAGGCGAATCCCAGCGGAGGCCCTATCCTTATGAACTGGTCATATATAAGCCTACCAATTGGATATGACCTCCCCCCACCAACCATTATGGGTATTATAAACTCTCCCATTGCCGGGATAAATACGAGTAGGCTGCCAGCTATGATACCAGGCTTTACAATAGGTATCGTCACTCTAAGAAGAGTCTTTAGTGGCGTAGCCCCCAAAGTATATGCAGCTTCAATATACTCCCTATTAAGCTTCTCCATAACCCCATATACAGGGAGTAGCATGAAAATCATGTAGCTGTATACCATGGTGATCAACACCGCTATATCAGTCCCAAGTATCCTCAACCCCTCATCAAGAACCCCAATCGACACTAGGAGGAATGATAGGGGGCCGTCTGGATGTATAATGAATTTTATCGCATATACCCTTATAAGAAAGTTTATCCAGAAGGGGAGGAATATTAGGAATAACGCTATATTCTTTGTCCCCCTATCCATTTTAAGCGCCATGTAATAAGCCATTGGGAAAGAGAGTAGTAGGGTACCTAACGTAGTCACAGATGCATAGTAGATGCTCTGGAAGACACTGTTCAAAGTGGACTTGCTAGTTAGGAAGCTGGAGTAATACTCCAGCTCTGGATATGGGATGAATACCCATCTCGACACTCCATCTACAACCGTCTTGGTAAACATACCCAGGCTGAATAAGAGTGAGAATATGAAGGGTGAGAAGAAGAATATTATTAGGACTGTTAACCCGGGAGATAAAAAAAGGATTAGTTTGAGCCGCCGACTCCGCCTCAACCTACCTATAAGCCCTTCCAGACTCACTACGCTGTCTGCACCCTCTGCCAATACTGTTGCCAGAGAGACTCCAGCTCAGGGGTTAAGATGGTCCAATACAGCTTATCATATAGAGACTCTGGGATAAATATTGTCTGGTCGTTCCTAATAATCTCAGGCACGTATTTAATTCCCGCTGGGAATGGATATTTAACAGTCATCGTGTGTATAGCGGATATAACAGGGTCTAGGAACCAGTTTATAAATGCATGTGCATTCTCTATGTTCTCCGCGTTAGCCGGTATAGCGAAGTTATCAAACCAGGCTACCGCACCCTCCTCCGGAATCACATACTTTACATGTGGATTCAATATAGACATCTTAACCTCTCTCTCGCTGGAGTCCCATATAACACCTGCTATATCCCCGTTCCACGACTGAGATATGTAGAATAGACTTCCTCGGGGAAGCTCCTCCATATACTCCTCGGTACCTACATATCCATATAGATGGTCCTTCTGAGCAATGAGAAGGTTTGCTATATCCTCCAACTGGTTCTCATCAGTAGTGTCTATGGGGTAGCCAAGGTAAATAGCTGCAGCATCCATAACCTCTATACTCTCGGGAAGCATCGTAACCCTACCACTATGCCTCCTGATAATGCTGTCAGGGTTTTCTACATCGAATATATCCCCCCAGCTAGTAATCTCCTCATCAAGCTTCTCCTCGTTATACGCTATTGCTGTGGTACCATAGCTGTAGATCAGGGTGTATTCATTATCTGGATCCCACTCTCTACCCATGAAACTCTCGGGAATATTATCAGCATTGGGTATCTTATCCAAGTCAATCGGTTGTAGAATACCCCTCTCAATTAAGGTTGGTATGTATGATGCGCTCGGCACCACGACGTCGTACTGCCTAGCCCCCAGCTCAAGTTCAGAAACAAGCTCATCATTGCTCTCATAATGGTCTATCTGGAGATTAATATTATTCTCACTCGCCCACTCCTCAATCAACTCGAGGTTGGCATACCAGGTCCAGTTGAATAGGTTGAAATCCTCCTCCAACTCAATTCCTACCCTTCCAAGAAGCTCCTCAACCTTTCCCTTCAGCCTATCCACTTCATCCTGCCTAGCGTAATATCCAGCCACTCCACCTAGGGCTAAGCCGGCGACCCCAGCCACAGCCACCCTAAGAAAGTCGCGCCGGCTAGACACGTTAACCACCGTATGCTAGATGTAAATCTTATCATAAACACTTTATTTTAAATCATACTATTTTCTATAGGCTATGGAAGTATACAAGGAATTTTTCGTCTATAGATCCTCTAGGCTAATACTTGCTTATATCCACGTGGATACGATGAACACACTCTATAGTTAACAACAAATTTTGGTGAATATAGTCTAACGATTAATTGTAGGTGGTTAGGTTGAGTGAAAACCTGGTGAATATGTTCCATAGATACATTGAAGACCTTGATACCAGTGGACTCTATAGAATCGCCAGGATATTCGAGGAGGTATCAGATGCTGGGGGAGGATATAGATTGGCAGGTACCGAGGGTGAGGAGAGAGCCGCACTATATATTGGGGATAGGCTTCTAGAATATGGTTTTAAAGTCCAGCTCCAAGAGGTTCCCATAGACAGGTGGATCAGGAAAAGGGGGGTCCTCAGATTCGAGGATGGATATGAGGTGGACCTATATCCTTACCCTGGACAGACGTCTGCAGAGGTTGAGGGGGTCTTTACAACAAAGACTTGGGAGAAGGATCTTAGGGGGAGGATAGTCTTCACAGAAGATGTTTATAGATGGCCGAGTCACATTATACCTATAGAAGAATATGCTGTTAGGGGTGCGGGGGCAGCCGTCATACTCAAGGCTGGCCTCCCAAACAACCTATACTTCATAGCTGACTCCGAGGGGGGTGCATCGATACCGTTCGCCACGGTCAGGGCCTCAACTAAGAGAGAGTTATTGGAGAGAGAGGGTCTCAAATGTGAGTTTATCCTTGAGGTGGAGGTTGATGAGGGAGTTGGGTTCAACGTTATAGGATATATTGGAGAGGGGTATGAAGCTATAATATCTGCGCATCACGATGCGTACTATCCAGGTATAGTGGATAACGCTATAGGCGTATCCCTAGCCCTAGACATAGCCTCTAAATTGGCTGTCGAGAAGCCTAGGAATAGGAGGGTTGTATTTATAAGCTTCACTGCAGAGGAGTATGGTAGGATTGACACTTTGTATGACTATTTATGGGGAAGTACATACTTCTTTCGGGGTAGAGACAATAGTAGGACCCTCTTCCTATTCAACATTGATGTTGTTGGGCTGAGGGGAGAGGCTCACAGCCTCATATATACTCCAGACACCCGTCAAATAATACTTCCAGTTTTAGAGGCTGTCTCGAGAGAGCTTAGATATGGAGTTAAACTGTCTTCAAGACCAAGTCTATGGCTAGATATGTGGTCCGCAGTCGCCTCAGGAATATCTTCTATAAGCCTCTCCCAGATTGGTGATAACGAGTATCACCGTCTATACTACCATACTGAAGGAGATACCATAGATCTGGTAGACGAATACCTATATAGGGAGGCCTACGCATTATCAACACTAATCCTCCGTAGAGGATTGGCAAGTAGCATACCATTTAGGATATCCGAGGTGGTGAGGGAAGTTAGACGTTCATGGAGACGTGGGTTTATGAGGGAACTGGGTGAGGAGAAGCTTTACAGCAGGATGTTATCCGCCGAAGAATGGTTGAGGAGGATTGAGAATTCCCCCTTAACCGGTGAGAAGACCCATCCAAGCCTAGCTAAACTACTAGCCCTATTTAGGAGGAGGTTGTTCAAGACATTATACATATATGGATCAGATTACCCCACCAACCTATATGTAGAGTATAGGGGTGAGTATCTGCGTGAGGTTCTCGAGACCTTGAAGGATATAGCCTATCTTAGGGAGAAAGGGGTGGAGGATATTAGAGACAAGCTGTCCAAAACAGGATTGCTCTCATGGGCCCTAGACGTCTCTAGGGAGACGGTGGACAGGCTGTTGACAAGATATGTTAGAAACGTATACTGGGATGAAGACTATCTACCGCCATATATTAGGGTTGATAAGGCTGTTTTTGGTGAGGAGGATGTTGGAGAATTGATTAAGGAGGTATACGGGTATATAGAGCTCAAACTCTCAGAGCTCTCTAAACTAATAGATGATATAGAAGAGGTGGTGAAGGGATTTGAAGAGGAGGCTAGGCAGTGACTTTGGGGATGCTTCTCTCCATAAGGCCTGGTGGTATATAAGGTGGAAACCTGGCTCGAAGCATTGAGAATATCTCATCAGTCTTCCTAGACCATACCTGTATACCCTCTGGAGACTCTGGATACGATAGGTAATGCCTCTTAACAAGCTTCATAACCTTAAGAGTATAGTCTAGGTCCTTAATCACACTCATCTTGCCATGAGCAACCGCCTTCAAAACCTTGACCAGCTTATCATATAGGCTTATTATATCATCCTCATCCCTAGCCCTAGACACCTCCTCACTCTTTAAAATCCCATGTTTAATCACAAATTCATACTCAAGATCGCTATAGGCCTGCATTAGATGTCTAAATACATCCAGCCTAGCCTGTCTAACCCCATATGGGCTGGTCATATAGGCGTGTTGATACCTCCACAACATCTCCCTACTATAGTCTCCAGCCTCCAAAGCCTCAGGAATATATCTCGAGAGTAGATATGCACCGTACAACCCATATCCTATACCCTCCGCTGTGGCGGGATCAATCATTATGGCCGAGTCTCCCACTGCGACGAAGCCATCGCCCACGAAGACGTGTCTAGGCCTTCTATTAGGAATGTTCCAAGTACCCTTTTTAATAATCTCCCTCTCCCTAAGAAGTTGTGGGAGGAACTCATCAATATATCTCTGCATGAGTATATGGGGCTTCGGAATATCCCTGTGGGGCATTACCCCATTACCGATGTTCAGCATATATCCCTCTCTATCCCATGGAAATAGCCACACGTATCCAGTGGGTGCATACTCACTTATAAACTGTAGATGTACATAGTCGACCTCTTCAAACCTACGTTTTATTCTGACGACCTCCCTATACGCATTTATAACATCCCTATCATGAATATCCTTCTCAATACCCCATTTACTAGGAGCTTTCCTAATCAGTATCGAGCTGTATCCAGTGGCGTCAACGGTTATCTTCGACCATATCTTATATGGCTCTCCACCTCCCCTCTGCCTTACAACAACACCTTTTGCAAATCCATCCTCCAACAGGAGATCCTGTATAATTGTCGAGCTATAGAGGTCTACACCAGCCTCCAAAGCGTATGAGAGGAGCTCCTGCCCCCATCCATGTCTGTCTACAACGTAGCCACCCTCCCTAGTCTCCACCGAGATACTATACCTCATATCTCTGGGGTAAACCTTTATCCCCTTGATATATGAACGGACAACTTTATCAGTAGGGTGTGGGAGGCCCGTGGCCGAGAAATGGTGGCCTGCGATCGCGTCTCCACATATCTTGTCACCAATATCCTCCTTATGCCTCCTGTCGATCAGGGCTACCGAATAACCCTTCTTCGCTATTAGATAAGCAGTGGCCATCCCAGCAGTCCCGGCGCCAGCTACTATAACGTCATACTCCCTATCCATCTAACCACCTATTTCAAATGGATATCTCCCGTCTAATCCTATATATCCTGTGTAAATACGGATATGCCTCAGGTATATACCTAATATGGTTTTAATCCACGTAGGAAAATGTTTTTTTAGATGAGGGGTGTGGCAGCAGTATCAATATTACTTCATGGAGATGAAGTTCTATTAATGAAGAGGGTTGAGAGGGATGACGATCCATGGAGTGGAGATATATCCTTTCCAGGAGGTAGGATGAAGAATGGGGATCTAGACCTTCTAGACACAGCACTTAGAGAGTTGTATGAGGAGGCTGGTGTATGGCTGGAGAGAGGTGATGTGGTGCCGATAACCATTGGGGTTTTCAACCCAATATCGTTCCCAGACTACAAGGTGTATGCAATACTTATTCCGGTTATGGATAAGCCTGATTCAAGGCCTGGACCGGAGGCAGAGGAGATATTTTGGCTTCAATTATCAGACTTAAAGATCTCTAGATGTATGAAGAGGTTGAGGGGGGTGGATATATATTCCGAGGTGGAGTGTGTAGAGACTGGGTATGGAGACATATGGGGGCTTACACTTAGGATTATTAAACGTGTCTTGAGAGACTTTATATAAGGCTATGTGTGGAGAAGATGATCTGTTAAAGGTTCTAGAGGATATCCTTAGAGAAGCTGGTGTTGAGAGTCTGGAGGAGGTCGAGATATGTATAGAGGGAGATGCTAAGACAGTATCAGAGATAAAGACCATACTCCTCTCTAGGTTTAAGCCAGCTTATGTCTCGAAGGAATGTGGTGGTGGCGTATATTCTAAAAAGGTTATGTGGTGTGGGAGGGAGGTGGTGTTTGGGATTAGGAGCCTCCTCCTTTAGAGAGAGCCCTCCTATAGTATGTTATGGCTCCCGCCACACTCGCTAAAATGATGATGTATATCGCGATCGTCCCCATACTTACCCATGACACATTTATACTGTCTTGTATAAAGCCTTCTACAGACACTTCATAACTCTTCTCTACAAAGGGGTTTATCACTAGGAACTCATCTGTGAAGGCTCCACCCTCATACTCTACGCCATCGACAACTATAGCCTCTACATTCTCCCCTGTATAGTTATATATGGCCTCAATAGTTACCCTCCCTGTAAACAAGCCATCCTCCGTCGTAACCCTCACCGTCACTCCATCGTATAACACAGATACCTCGTTCGCCTCGAAGGTTGTCAAGCCATACTTCTCGTCCACGATAGACTCCACCCTATACAGTACATACCCAACTATATCTTCGTCGCCGACAGCCTCTATATTGACCTCCCCTACAAACTCCTCCCCATCAAAGGCGTAGTATGCCGTGTAGCTGAGGCCTGGGTCTCCCCCGACAGGTAGATGGTCCCTCTCCACAGAGAGTTCTATGACGACCTTGTCAAATATCACCTCTATCCTAGGCACGTCTCCTGAGAAGCCGTCTACACCTGTATCTGGATCCACCGCGTTGACCAGCTCTATCTCCATAGCCCCAACCTCATACCTAGAAACCGTTAACTTGGCCACTCCATCCACGGCTGTTATCTCAAGAGGCTCTCCATCAACAATTAGAGTAAGCACCGCATCCACCTCACCACCTGTATATGCATCGCTAACCCTGTAGGATAGTTCAACAGTCTCACCTACATCCACCCTGATATACTCCCCACCCAAGTAGTCTATGATTAGCTGTGTAAATATTACGTCAATTGATATAGGGGCATTAGACCTTGATATCCTCACGTATTTCCCATTTACCGATGCATCATCCACGACATACGTCAGCTTACCCACACTATCTAAAGAGGCATTTATCTTGAGGACGCCCCCTTCCAGGAGATACCTAGATCCATTTAGGATCACCTCCACACCATCTATCAGTGACATGTTGTGGCTGAACATCGCCTTTAGGGTTATCTCCACTTCCTCTCCAACAGTGTACACCGGCTTCTCGACCTCAAACTCCAGGATTATCTCGGACCTCCAGAACGTCCTGGCAATACGTGTCCCCTCTTCATCTATAGATGATGGCTTTGATGAAAGGGTGAGTCTACTACCCTCTTGTAGGGAGAAGTCCTCCGGTAATATGGATAGCTGTATACCTTCATTTGATACTGGTAGGTTCACCGCATGCCTACCACCCAAGTATACGGAGACACCGTATATATTCCCATCTGAGGCTGAAGCCTCCAACGTCACGGGAATCCCCGGATCTGATACGACTGGATAAATATCTAGTAATACCGCGTCATTCAGGGGATTATCGTATTCGGTATCATATATAGATATATACTCGACCTCGTGGATATTCCCAGATGAGTCGACAGCAATGACTTTAACGTCTAGGGAGCCCATACCCTCCCCAATATTAGCTGTGTAGCCAGTTATCTGGTAGAAGCCTAGTGACCCCTCGGTGCGGGAGGAGAGAACAGCCTCCTGATACTGACCTCCTCCCCACCTATATAGGATAGATACTTCAATGGCAGACTCGTCAGCTATCGAGGCCTTTAAAACATATCCTTCTTCACTCTCTAGAATCCTCAAGTCTAGGGTTAGTGGAGGTTCATAGTCGAATGATGACGTGTCATACACCGCCCTCCCAATTATACTCTTCATAAGTGGATACATATCTGACTCAAGCCTATATCTCACCTCGTACAACGCATCTGGATCCACATTTCTAAATCCTATTATTGGGAGGCCAAAGTCTGTATCAGACTCTATCAAGACGTTATTTTTATAGAGTTCATACTCAATCTCATACTTACCTGCGATTGACAAGGGTTCAAAGTCTGATAATACCAATATAGATAGGTTATATTTCAACCCTTCATCTGTGAAGCCTGCTATAGCCCTGTTAAAGACGAAGAATGGTGGATCACCCGGCGCCAGTACATTTGACACTGCCTCGGGATCGGGTACGGCTAGTGAGGATAACCTTCCCTCTCCATCAATACTTACGAAGTATTTAAATTCTGTGTCGAACCCCATATCTATATCCTGGCTTGCATAGACGTTGTACGTCGCCCCCTGATACAGTGGACCAGCCACTATGAATGTGAATTGCTGTTTAGGCGGGAACACTGCGTAACCACCTAGGTATGACTCGTTAGCCACCATAAATCCTGTAGATAGTATGAATCTATCCATGTTTAGGCTTAGGCTTCTAGCACCCGACTCAAGAGTCCATGACTGTGAGTAGAATGACGTTGTATAGTCGAGGATCTCTGTATAATTCCATCCAGATAGGTTTAGAGGTACACCCACATACTGGATATTCAGGAACAGTGGATCGTCCAACCCATATCCAAAATATATTTCATAGTCTTCCCTAACATCCCACAAGCCGAATTGGTAGATCGACGCTACATCCCTCTGTGGAGTGTAGAAGGCATATAGATGGCCTATTGACACGAGCATCTGGGAAGAGTATCTAGTAGGTATCTCGAATGAGTTGAAGTCCTCAATCTCGATAGTCAACTCAAGGCTTCTATCAACTATAAACTCTGATCCATATATGAATACAGGGCCTCTCAGTAGATCCTCTGATGTGAATGTGTTTAGAGATACACCTACAATCCTATATTGGCCTGGAGGGATGTTAAACCATATGTTGTAGGTTTCGTCACCGATTGATCCACCTGTTGGTAGGATCCAGTCGCCCAGCCTATCCATACTGTATGCCATGAAGAAGACAACTATTGGTTCACCGAAGTAGGTGGCGTTCAACCTAACCTCATTCAATTGGAAAATGCTTACACCTATTCCATACACCTCCCCTAGACTATCACGTATCAATATCCTCAGAGCATATTGATCATCTAGTCTAGAACCATCTATAGATACGTTTACCAAGCCATGGGTGGCATTATACACACCTACATCTATATCCAGCAGATTAGTAAACTCATCTATATCCAACCCTGTACCGTAGAATTGGAATATTGAGATGTTTGCAAGGGATATATTGTCAATCCCATTCAACTCTATAAACGTGTATCCATATCTAACTCCTGAGGTGAGGTCTATCGTCAGTGTCGGGTTATAGATGACTAAGCTTGCGTTTATAGCGTCTACCGCATCCACCATACCCAGGCCATAAGTATAGAGATCCGGTTCCAACGGGTCTGCAGTCGATATTATTAGGCTTCTAACTTCCAAGGCTGATAGGCTAGGCCTCGCCTGCCTAATCAAAGCGGCAACACCTGCTACGTGAGGGGTAGCCATACTAGTACCGCTGAGGGGTATATAGTCTCCGCCTTCACCTGGTATCTTAGATTCTCCAAACATCCTTTCTAGGAGGCTGTTCCTTGCAAGTGGCGCTATAATATCTACTCCAGGCGCTAGAACCTCAGGCTTAATCCTCAGGTCTCCCGTTGGACCCCTACTACTGAAGTCTACCAGGCTACCATTCTTAAATGTCGCCCCCACCGTTATCGCCTTCGAAGCCACAGCTGGACTCCCAAGGGTGTTATAGTCGGGACCGTCATTACCAGCGGCTGCAACTACAACCACGTCTTGATCCACAGCCCAATCCACCGCTTTACTTAGAGGGTCCGACCCATCCCCATTAAATCCTCCGCCCAAGCTCAAATTTATGATGTCTGCCTCATTCTCTACCGCGGTCTCTATCCCCGCTATTATCCAACTAACTAGGCCGGAACCCTCGTCTGATAATACTTTTATATTCATTATGAGCGCTCCTGGTGCTACTCCTGTAAACTCGCCGCCGCTTGCAATCCCTGTCCCCGCCGCAATACCAGCTACATGGGTGCCGTGGCCAAATCCATCGAGGGGGCTCTCATCTGGAACCATGGAGACGCTTAATATGATTTTAGAGGTCCCATTTGAGAATGTGAAGTCTGGATGGGTAGGGTCTATACCGGTGTCTAATATAGCTATCTTCACCCCAGACCCGTTTATCTCAAAGCCCAACTGCTCAGATAACGTGTTGAGCCTCTCCCTATCAACTATCAGATCTACACTCTCATTCAATGAGATGGATACCTTTGCGTCGACATATAGGGATGACGCCCCTATCTCCCCAATAATATTTATGACGTTGGATATGGGAGTCTCGAAAGCTATGAAGGGTAGGTATTTATAGACGTATGTTATGGTTCCACCCAAATCCTCCACATCACTGATGATCTCGATCTTCTCATCCAGAGACTTATATTCAGATATGAATCTAAGTTTAATATCTCTAATCTCCTCTGGATCCAGGGTGTAGAGTGTTCTGCCATCCGTGAGATCCAATCCCTCCAAGTCCTCCAATGGATATAGTAGGCCTGGCCCGAGAAAGAGGAATTTTTCTCCATCAACTGTGATTATAGAGAGCTTCAATCCCTCGCCTATGTATAAAACGTTATTTTCCAGCGTGTATCCCGAGGAAGTGGATAGGAGAGTCGATATTAGGATGGAGACTATAAAATATACGGCTGTATTCCTCATATGGACACCCTCTTGATGGAAGGTCTTAAAATATAATATAGCTTGTGAATAAAAAGGGTCCTTCCGTTACTTTGTTATACCTAAATATAGCTTGCTGAACTCGGGATGTTCTAAAAGATCCTTTGGATCTCCACTATATCTTATTTCTCCACTTACAAGTAGGTAGGCATAATCCCCAATCTCCAATGCCTGCTTGGCATTCTGCTCAACCAACAGAATAGTAAGCCCCAACTCATCTCTCAACTCAACCACCTTCTTCATCATCATCTTCACTAGAAGTGGGGCTAGATCAGTTGACATCTCATCCAGCATAAGAAGTTTAGGCCGTCTCATAAGAGCCATAGCTATCGCCAACATCCTTCTCTCACCCCCACTGAGTGTTCCCGCCTTCCTATCCATAAACTCCTTTAGCCTCGGGAATAGCTGTATAACTTCCTCAACCCTATCCTCAACCTCTTCAGAGGGTAGGAGATATCCACCTATAACTAGGTTCTCCCTAACAGTTAAACCTGCAACCACGTTCTTCATCTGAAGCAGGTATGATATACCTTTTTTAGCTATCACATGTGGAGGTAGACGTGTAATATCCTCTCCAAAATACTTTATCGACCCATCATACACGGTTGTCAGACCTGCTATAGTATTTAGTAAGGTGGTCTTACCCGCTCCATTGGGACCAACAACCACGGTAATACTCCCCTCGACAACATCCATATCAACGTTGAACAAGACTTTCAAGGGTCCATACCCTGCAGACAGACTCCTTACCTCAAGGACTCTCGTCATTTCACTCACTCCCCGATATAGACTTCTATAACTCTAGGATTATTCGCCACTTCATCTGGCAGTCCCTCCGCTATCACCGTCCCCCGATCCATCACATATACATAGTCTGCATATGGAAGTGCAATGTCAATCCTATGTTCAATTAATAGGAAGGATACATCCCACTTGTTCAGTAGACCTCTTATATATTTTAGGATCTCGTTGGCGTATTTCGGGTCTGTCCCCCCGATCGGCTCGTCAAGGGCGATTAATGAGGCGTCTGTAGCCAGTGCTCTGGCTACCTCCAACATCTTTAGCTGTCCAGCACCTAGGGAGGAGGCTGGTACATCCCAGTAGCCTTCTAGACCAACGTTCTTCAATATCTTGAATGCTTTCTCCACATTACTCCTTTCTTCATCTATCCATAGATTCTTAAATGGTGCTTTTAAGGGGTTCTCCCCACTGTTCTTCATAGCTACCAACACATTATCTAAAACTGTTAGACCGAGGAATGGTTCTGGAATCTGGAAGGTCCTTACGAACCCTTCTCTATATACTTGGTGGGGCTCCCAGCCTGTGATATCCTTCCCGTTAAAGAATATTTTACCACTGTCAGGCTTCAACACCCCTGTACATACGTTTACAAAAGTGGATTTACCCGCTCCATTAGGACCCATTAACATGGTTATCCTATTCCTCCTGGCCTTTAGAGATACTTGGTTTACAGCGACTAGTCCACCGAATCGCTTTACTACGTCGAAGGTTTCCAATACATATTTGTCTACATCCACCTTATACTCCTTCACTCCCTGAGCAGTTTGCATAAAAAGGATATGTCTCTATGACGATTTAAATCTAAATATCAGGAGATAAAAAGGGGGTTTAAGGATATACAATCAGCCCCTCTCTAACCACCACTCCTCCCACTGTATCTCTCCAGTTGTGAATAACCATCTACCAGCCTTCATCCAGGTGAAGCTTCCATCATCTGCTTCGACTGGGACGTATATGTCATAGTCGGCAGTAGCCCTGTCTCCATTCTCATCCAGCTGGAATACTCCTGATGCACCCACCATCCTCGCGACCGTGTCCGGCAGTATCTCCTTAACCTTCTCGGGATCATCGTCTCCTACAAACTGTATGGATAGTGCAATCGCCCATGCTGCGTCATACGCAGCGTATGCATAAGCATCGGGCTCACGGTCAAACCTATCCATCACAGCCTGTCTAACCTTTTCATTGAATGGAGAGGCACCTGGTGCGAATATGGGGTTCAAGAATTCAACAGATGCTGCGAAAGAGGCTACGTTTGGATCTGTAACTATGTCTTGTAGTAACGCAGACCCATCACTACCTATCCACTTGACCTGTGATAAGACGTCATAGTCTAGGGCCGCAGTCATCACAGCAGCTACTTCCTTGAAGCCCAGCAATGCCACACCTACTTTATCGGCGCCAAACTGGTCTACAAGGCCCTGGACCGTGTCAGCTAGACTCGCCACTTCAGAAGTGAACTCCTCTTGCTGTGGATCATACTTTGGACCATCATGTACAACTATCCCTAGATTAGTGGCCTCCTCAGCTATGGATTCTTTGAGGCCATCCCCCCATGTATCTCCTCTCCACATAATTACTAGATGCTCAATACCCTGCTCCTCCAATATAGCCACTGCCGCAGGACCCTGTAATAAGTCGGTTGGGGTAAACCTGAATATGAAGTCGTCGGGTATAGCCAAGGCGGGTGACGTAGATGATTGGGAGATTACAAGTATCCTATTGTTATTGGCAAACTCTCTAATCTCCTTAACCTCACCGCTTGACATAGGACCAATTATAAACTTTACTCCTTGACCAGCTAATGTCTGGATCTTAGATAGGGCTATAGAAGGCTCTACCTGTGTATCTTCAAACCTTATATCAATATTCCAGTTAGCCCCTATCGCCTCCAGCCACTCATTAATCTCCTCCTCAGCTAGTTCTAAAGCTGCCTGGCTATTCTCACCATATGTGGAGAGGCCCCCACTAAGATCTAATAGAGCACCTATCGTGACTGTTCCAGTCAAGCCCATCGGCTCCTCCGTCTGAGGCTCTTCACCATCCATTGGCTCCTCGGCAACAGGTTCCGCGGGAGTCTGGAAAGCGAGGCCAAATGCATAACCAAGGATGATTCCCACAACGAGGGCTACTATTATCAGTGTATAGGCCCTATTGGTTGGCATCGACATTACTCGCCCACACCTCCTATACTTGGCTTATAATTAATGTATAAGTTTATACTTATAAAGAAAAATCCAGCACATTGTCATGAAAGACGCTTTTCCTCTTAATTACTACTCAAGTGTATTAATTCTTAATTAAGACACTGTCAGGTGAGACAATGATAGAAGTGATTCTCACGGCACTGGTGGTTTCATCTGGGATAGCTTTGGCAGCTGCAGGGATAACCATCATATACATGTCAACAGAGACGTTCAACTTCGCACACGCATCATTTACGGCCATGGGATTCTTTGTCGTATACCACATGCTTCTCCTCTTTGGAGGGAGTCCCTACTACTATTTCCCATTCGCAGCGCTATTCACAGGCTTGGTCGGCGTACTGGTATATCTTACCGTCAATAAGTGGCTTATCAAGAGAGGGGCGGACATGGTTACACTTATGATGTCCACCCTCGGAGTAGACCTGATACTCTTTGGATTGATTAATCACTGGGCAGATTTCATAAAGAGTACGATACCGGAGAGCCAACCCAGAAACTTCCTACTTCGAAATATGGATCCCATATTCAACCTTGGATTTATAGAGATCCCTGCACGTATACCGATATCGTTGATCCTAGTAGTCGCCATAATACTGTCTCTACACTTCTTCCTCACACATACAAAGTTCGGAATCGCTATGAGAACCACGATCGAGAATCCCACATTAGCCAGGGTAATGGGTGTCAACACCGACATGGTGTATCTAACTGCATGGTTTATAGGAGCCGCGTTGGCTGGCCTAGGAGGCGCTATACTCTCAATGATAGATACTGGATCGCCGATAGTAGGTATTAGATACATTGTCCCGCTATTTGCCGGGGCGATAGTAGGCGGTTTATATAGTGTTTTCGGGAGCCTTCTCGGAGGCTTCCTAATAGGCTTAAGCCAACAAATAGGAATATATTTAGTGGCGTTAAGCATCGGTTCACAGTTCATCGCATACAAACCAGCAATCCCCCTCATAATCATGGTTTTGGCACTGTTATTCTTCCCAGAGGGTCTTGGATCTCTCCAGGCAAAACTCCGTGGGAGACTATTTACTAAGCCTAAAGTCGTTGGGGGTGGTGGAAAGTGATTGAGATACCAGCATGGATGGTTGAAATATTATTTACATTCGGCATTTTCCTCATAATAACGGTGAGTCTCAATTTTGAGGTTGGTTATGCTGGAATACCACAGTTTGGACGGGTACTTGCGGTTCTCATAGGGGCTATAGTCGCTGGAGCTGTCCCGGGCAGATTGTTGGTTGCCATGTTCAACGTTTCGGTAGAGTATGGAGGGGAGGAGATAGTCCCCATAGGAGCTGACTATGCAAATCACCTGATAAACTTTAGACTAGTGGATAGGATTAATAACGAGATTCTAGGTGTTAATCCAGGGCTCTCCATAGCAATGTTAATATTTACACTCCTCATCGCCGCGGTATTCGGAGCTTTAATTGGATACTTAACCAGCTATCCTGCATTGAGGCTTAAAGAGGCGTATCTAGGTATTACGCTCTTGGCCTTCGGAGATACACTGCAACTGATAGCTAGGAATGAAGCGGGTATAGTAGGAGGGACTCAAGGAGTATTTATACCAAACTTCTTTAAGTGGACAGGTGTAGGGTCTATACAGATCACAAACAAAATTTTAGCCATACTTTTGATATCTGCAATAATATTCTTGTTAGTCGAGCTGATAGGGAAGAGTCCATTCGGCAGGAGTCTAAAGGCAATGAGGGATAGCGAGGCTGCTGCAAAAGTATATGGGAAGGATATATCAAGACTTAGAGGATATACCTTGATGATTGGCGGCGCCCTAGCAGCTATTGGAGGGGCTTTATACGTAAGCTACACTGGATCAATGGATGCCAGAACATTTACTAGGCTTACATGGACATTCTGGCCATGGGCTTTCATGATGCTTGGGGGGACTGGGAACAACGTCGGCATGCTTGTTGGAGTATTGTTTTTCGCGCTTTTCAGGTATATAATCGTCGCCTATAAGACGGTATTAGAAGGATTTATACCGATAAATACTGCATGGCTTGAGTATATACTAATAGGTCTGATCATAGTCGCAGTCTCAATGTTTAGACCACAAGGACTTATACCGGAGAAGCCCAAGACCATATTGAAGAGGGAGGAGATAGAGGGGGTCGCCTCCAGCACATCTGAAGAGGGAGCCTAAGGAGCCACATCCAATCCACCATTTTTACAATTCCATATTTCTAGTCAGAACTTAAAGGAGTCTTCACAGCCTCCCCTCCCCGGGGAGACTCGTGATCACCTCCATCATCATCCTATAAAGACTTATGTTATCCCCCTAAATTATTCTAGCCTACCCATCCTCTCGACTACCTCCGTTACGTATATCCCCCTACTCGAGAGATACCTTACCCACCTCATTGGATCCTCCACCTTCTCAGGTGGGGTGACCCCTTTTGGAACCTCTCCGTGAACCAGGCATTCCAGCCCTGCTAGAGCCCCGTATCCGGTGGTTACTGCTGTCACACCCACCCCCCATTCCTGAATACCCTTAACCGGCCCTAGGTAGTATGTAAGCCTCGTGTCTAGACCGTCTAGCACACCTCTTAACTCAACCTTTAGAGCACCATATGTCTCTGGATCCTCCTTTGGATTTATCAGGGCGCCTAATACATGGATTGGTGATACCTCACTTCCCAATACGTTTACCCTCTCCCTCCTTGTTAGGCCCGCCTCCCTCAAAAACTTTATTATTGGAAATATGTTTTCATCCCAGGTGTCCTTATAGGTTATGGTCTTAACGCCATCCAATGTATATGGCAGAGTCGCTAGTTCACTATGGATTATGTAGTATGTGTATCTATATCCTATTGGTTCGGGGAAGTAAGTGAGCTCCCTCCCACTGAGAGGCGGTAGATTGACTAGTTTACCATCTATATATGCCACCGCATCCATAGAAGCCTCATCCATGATTGTGACCACGGAGAATCCGAAGAGATCCTCTTCTCCACCTGCACTCCCCCATCTAATATGGATCTCGTCAACCACATCCATTTTGTCATATCCGATTCTGGCCAAGACGTTGCTCGTTCCTGGGTCGTCTCCCGCGCCTAGAAGGAGGGTTAATCCGGCCTTCCCCACCTCACCATCCCACTCCAGTTCTTTACGAGTCATCCAGTATAGGCCTCCTAGGTCTATCATGTCCCTCCCAGCCTTCAACATAGCCTTTATGGCGAGTATATTGAATTCATACCAGCTTGCGTTTATGACGTAGTCACCCTTCCCCATTATCCTAGCTGTCTCATCCACATTCCTGACGTCGCCCTTCATAGGATATATCTTTTCACTCTCCAATCCCTCCACATATTTCCTAAGTGTATCTATGTTGTAGTCGACAGCATATATCCTATCTACCCTCCTATCCTCAAGGAGGCCTCTTAGAATTACCCTACCGACATTCCCTACACCTATGAGGACCACGTCATAGCTAGACATACCTATCAATTGCGGTGTTTTAGAGAGATCCACTTATATCTCTAGATATATAGGGTTAGAGCTTCTTTGATACTTTCGTGGAAATATAGTGTGACACTGGAATGATAATTCCAAGTATCAGTATGAATCCTGTGTATATCATTGAGGTGTAGAAGTTGTAGGCCATTGTCCAGTCTGGAAATGGGAATCTCACTAGAGGCCCGTAGCTGAATAGGGTGGTTGATGTATTGATCAAGGATGCTAGAACCATCGTTAGATGTATCTGTATAAGGTCTTCGCCACCCACCCTACCAATCCTCCTATATAGCATTATTAGTAGGGCTGATGCCAATATCGCTATGGCCGCTGATATAATGATGGTGTTTAGGTATTCAGCTATGTTGTTTACCGAACTCATAGTACCTCTGAAGCCCGCTACATACGTGAAGTAATATAGACCTAATGATGTCGATGCTAATCCAATTAAGATGTTTATGACCGATGCTCTTAGCCCCCTCCTCCTTACCAAGTATACTACTGCTAGGGATAGGGTGAGTGGAATCATTATCCCAATAACTCTCCATATCATTTCTGGTTGGTATAGCTTCGAGGTTAAATAACCATATGTTTCATACTGGATAGACTGTATCTCTACAAGTCTCTCTATAAAAGCCTCTACATCTCCATCGGCCACTGACATTCTAAGCTTTGATAATGTGGCGTCATACTCCTCTAAAGTAATCTCCTGCTCATAGATTGTGAGGAGTTCTTCAAGAATCATCCTATAGTTTTCCTTCACGATATATGTATAATTCATCATCTGTCCCATGATGTAACCTCTAACCCCGTATATCAGTGGGGGTTGGTCAGAGTATATCTTCCCTGGCAACCCTAGCATAGCGGTTACAGTAGGTGCGACAGCGGTGTAATATAATGGGTATCCTACATCACCAATCCTCGCCCTACCAAGTACTGGGCCTCCATACAGACTCATTAGGATCCTCCTAACCTCCTCCTCATCATCCCCATGCCCACCTATATCTAGGTGTCCATGGTCACTCAATACTATTAGGAGGGTATCTGATATGATGCCCTCTTCATATAATGTATCTATCAGCAACTGTATAAGTTCTGAGGCTTCTTGAAGAGCTCTCCTATATTCTTCACTAGCAGCTCCATACATGTGTCCAGCCATATCCACGTCGGACAAGCCTATCCACATTAGGTTTGGAGGATCATCTCTTATAATGTCTAACGCTACCTCCATACTCCTCCTCTGCTGTCCAAACTCGTCGGGGATCTTCACGTATATATCTATACTTGAGTTGAAGAGTCTCTTAATGGAGGTGTCGCCGACCACCGCAGTGGTCAACCCCATCTCCTTAGCAAGTGAGAAGATGTTTGGTATGCTTAGCTCTCCATCGTCATATTCGTTTGATGAGACTCCTGTCAACTCGTGGGGTAGGCCGGTGGCTATAGCTGCTCTCGCAGGTGTGGAGTAAGTAGGTGTGTAGGCATATACACTGTGGAACCATACCCCATCCATATATAGGGTTCCAAAGCCAGATTCATTGCCGTATAGAAGGGCCAGATCTGGTCTGGCCCCATCAACCAACACTATTATCACATGCTCTACAATCCTATCTCCTTGTATGTATGTGGAGGGGGGCTTTATATTAAGTGGAGGGGTATAATTGACCCAGCTATCCCATATTATTATAGCTGAGGATTGTATAAGTATTCCCAGGGCTACCGCAGCCAGGAAGTAGGTTGATGTAGGGGTCGGCTTCACCCCAATACACCTTAAAATAAATATTTTGATGGTTTAAAAGGTATCTAGCTATCTGTACCCCACCCCTCTCTCAATAAGTATGTCTCTATTCTTGATGTATGCCTGTGCTGCTGCTAACCTAGCTACGTATAGCCTGTAGGGACTGGCACTTACATAGTCTAAACCCACCCTGTCTAGGAACTCGATTGATGCTGGGTCTCCACCGTGTTCACCACACAACCCTATCTCCAGCTCTGGGTTGGCTTCCCTAGCCTTTGATACACATATCTCTATCAATCTCCCAACCCCCTCTATATCGAGTGTCTGGAAGGGGTTTTTGTCTAGGAGGCCCAGCTCAAGATACTTGGGTAGGAACTTGTTCTCCACGTCGTCTCTACTAAAGCTGAAGGTGGCTTGTGTCAAGTCATTGGTGCCGAAGCTGAAGAAGTCTAGGTGTTTAGCCAGTCTATCTGCTATTAATGCAGCTCTCACAGTCTCTATCATGGTACCTATCTTAATGTTTAGGGATACTCCGTATCTACTGCTGACTTCATCGATAGACGGCTTTATAATGTTGTTAACCATGTATATAACCTCCTCCTCCAAGGCAACCTGTGGAATCATTATCTCTGGCTTGGGATCGCGACCCTCCAAAATAAGTTCTGCAGCCGCCTCTAAAATTGCCTCAACCAATCCCTTGTATATCTCTGGGTGTGTTACTCCAACCCTCACCCCTCTATGACCCATCATCGGATTAGCCTCACTCAACTCCTTGACCCGTCTATACATCTTCTCCAACTCAGGTCCACCTTCTCCCGTCAATATCTTCTCTAGAAGCTCCTCTGTATTAGGTAGGAATTCATGGAGAGGAGGGTCTATAAGTCTGATAATCACGGGTAGCCCATCCATGATCTTAAGTATTTCTCTAAAGTCGTTCTTTACCATCTCCTTAAGACTAGACATGTATTGTCTCCTCTCATCGCTTGACTGTGAGAGGATAACCTTCCTCAGAAGTTCCAGACGCTCCTGTTCCCTAAACATCCTCTCAATCCTAAGTAGGCCTATCCCCTCAGCCCCAAACTCCCTGGCCTTCGCAGCGTCCACTGGGAGGTCTGCATTAGCCCATATTCCTAGCCTCCTATACTTATCAACCCAATCCATGAGTAGGTTGAACTCCTCTGGAAACTCAGGCTGTTCCAGTGGAAGCCTGCCTAGATAGATTTCCCCTGTAGAGCCGTCTATCGTGATCCAGTCTCCAAACTCCACCTTCACACCATCAACCTCGAATAAGTTCCTCCTATAATCAATCTTTATCTTCTCAGCCCCCACAACCGCCGTCTTACCCATAGCTCTTGCCACCACCGCGGCATGGCTCGTATTTCCACCCTTAGACGTTAAGATTCCACTCGCTTTGTAAAATCCATGGACATCCTCTGGGGAGGTCTCCACTCTGACCAGTATGATTGGGTCTCCCCATTCCTCACTATATTTCACTGCGTCGTCAGGGTTGAAGACTACTCTACCTGCAACCGCCCCTGGGGAGGCGGGAATACCTCTGGCTATCGGGTTATACTCTACACTCGGCTTTATCCTGGGGTGTAGAAGACCCTCCAGATCTCTAGGTTTGACCTTCTGGATAGCCTCCTCGACAGAGATGATCCCCTCGATGGCCATGTCAACCGCAGTCTTTATCCTTGCGCGTGGAGTCATCTTAGCATTCCTGGCCTGTAGAAAATAGAGTCTTCCCTTCTCAACCGTGAACTCTATATCCTGAACCTCCCTATTAAACCTTTCAAGCTCCTTAACCTTACTAATGAGTTCTCTATAGAGGTCTTCACTAATCTCTTTTAGAGACTCTATAGGCTTTGGTGTTCTTAATCCAGCCACTATATCTTCACCCTGTGCATTAGGTAGGAACTCTCCATACACCCTATTCTCCCCTGTAGCCACGTCCCTGCTGAAGACCACTCCTGTCCCACTATCCTCACCCATGTTTCCAAACACCATGGCCTGTATATTCACAGCTGTTCCAGCGGCTTGAACCCTCGATATATTATTGATATGGCGGTAGACGATGGCTCTGGGGTTCATCCAGCTTCGGAAAACAGCTTTTATGGCGTTCTCCAACTCTACCCAGGGGTTTAGTATATCCTCTCCAAAGTACGAGGTCAGTAGGTCTCTATACTTATGGGCCAGGGACTTGAGTGCTTCTGGAGGTAGGTATGTAGCCTCACCCACCCCATACTTCTCTAAATACCTCCTCTCAATCCTCTTGAAAACCTCCTTATCCATCCCAAGAGCTATCTCCCCATACATCTGGAGGAATCTTCTATATGCGTCGTAGGCGAATCTCTCGTCCCCAGTCTGTCTAATAAGACCCTCCACAGTCTCGTCGTTTAGACCAAGGTTCAATATTGTATCCATCATTCCAGGCATTGACACAGGGGCTCCGCTCCTCACAGATACGAGTAGAGGATTATCGGGGTCTCCAAATCTCTTTCCCACCTTCCTACCCAGCTCATCCATCCTATGATGAACCTCTTCCATAAGCCCCTCTGGAAGCTTCAGATCCTGGATGAGACTCCATATCTCCTCCTCAATCCTAGACCTGTTCCTTCCATCGGCATCCACATACTTATTGACGAGCATATCCAGCTCTTGTTCAACAGGTTTATAGAATTGTATACAGGCCTCAACAGATATTGTAAAACCCGGTGGTACGGGGAAACCCATCTGTGTCATTTGTGCAAGGCTACTACCTTTACCACCTAGTAAAGCCTTATTCCTCCAATCTCCCTCCTCAAAAGCATAGGTGTATCTCAAATACGGCCACCTCCATTTAAACGTAGAAAACAAATATAGTATAGCAGGAACATAGATATATATCTATCTTTTAGGGGTATGTGTAAAAATGATGAGGATTATAGTTCATGGTGGGGCTGGTAGATGGGGAGCTGTGAATGGCGACGATGTAATTAAGGTTCTGATGGATAGCGTGTATAAGGGGCTTGAGGTGCTCGAGGCAGGAGGGTTTTCAGGGGAAGCCGTTGTAGAGATCATAAAGGTTATGGAAGACTCTGGGTTGTTCAATGCAGGTATAGGGAGCTCATTGAACATAGAGGGTGTTAGGGAGATGGATGCTGGATACGGGGACTCACTAGGTAGGGTTGCAGGCGTTGCAGCGGTAAAGGCACCTAGAAACCCGATAAAACTAGCCTATCTAGTAGCGTTGAAGACGAACCATAAATTGATAGTTGGGAGAGAGGCAGATAGACTGGCGATTAGGTTCGGGATGGAGAAGATAGGTGGAGTACCAGAGAAGATATTAAATAGATACATCGATATGATTACCGAAAAGGAGAGGATACCGGAGAAGAATCTGGAGATAGTAAAACAGTTTTACGGAGATACGGTGGGGGCTATAGCTCTTGACGAGGAGGGAAGAATAGCCGTGGGTGTAAGCACAGGCGGTCTATGGCTTAAATTACCTGGGAGAGTTGGGGACTCACCGTTATTCGGAGCAGGATTCTATGTATCGAGGGAGTATGGAGTATGTGGAACAGGCATAGGCGAAGAGATTATACAAGAACTCCTATCATATAGAGCGTATCTAGAGTATAGAGAGACTGGGGATGTATATAGAAGTGTGATGGTGCCTCTTGAGGAGATGGCTATTAAAAGTCCAGAATCGGCCGGTCTAATAGCTCTAGACAAGTATGGAAACATGGCGTACCACCATAATACAAGGGCTATGGCGGTTGCCTACTACGATGGAGAGAGGGTTAGAGCTATAATCTCTAGAAAACCTGATTGATGTTTAGACAATAGCCTTATTAACAGATTAACCCATTTTCGATACAAAAAAATCATATATGTAAATAAAAAAGTTTCCAGGAGTTGTGTTTCAAACAGGAATTATATAGATCTATAGGAGGGGTGGGTGTTGGATCTAATCAATAATCTAGACTCTATATTAGATACATTCTATAGTAAGGTTGATCCAGAGAAACTGGTTAGGGACTATGTTAAGCCTATAGATAGTGATGTCATCAATATAGGAGGTGTTAGATACGACCTCAGGAAGTATAGGAAGGTCTTCCTAATAGCATATGGAAAGGCCAGTGTGAAGATGGCTTCTGGAATATTCCCATATGTGCAGGATAGAGTCTCAGACAGTTATGTAATAGTGGATAGAAGGTCTGGAGTAACAGATAGTAGATTCAGGGTGATATGGGGGAACCACCCCATCCCAGACGAGTCAGTATACACCGCTACAAGGGACGTTATAAAGCTACTCAGATATCCCAGGAAGAGTATACTGGTGATTCACCTAATCTCGGGAGGCGGATCCTCACTATTCGAGTATCCTGCTGGGGGTATGAAGCCTAGGGATATCGAGCGGATATGGACCTCAATACTTTCGGTGGGAGCTGACATCCATGAGATAAACACGGTTAGGAGGCACCTCTCATCGGTTAAGGGAGGAAACATAGTTAAGATAAGCTATCCCTCGAGGACAGTATCCCTAATACTAAGCGACGTGGTGGGTAACCCACTCCACGACATAGCATCTGGACCAACAGCACCAGACCCAACCACCTTCAGAGACGCGTACAACGTACTTGCAAAATATGGGTTGACCAAGAAGTGGAAGGCTACCAGATACATCCTTCGAGGTGTAGAGGGAAAGGTTGAGGATACACCCAAGCCTGGAGATAAAGTATTCGATTATGTGAGCAACAATATAGTGGGAGACATATCACTGGCAGCCGATAAACTAAAGGAGGCCCTAGAGGAACATGGTTATGAGGCGGTATTGGTGGATAGCGAGGTAGAAGGCAGGGTAGAGGAGATCGCAGACGACATATTCAGAAGATTTGTAGACAAGTTAGAGGCTGGGAAGGCATATGTATTTGCAGGTGATGTCTACACACCAAGTGGATACGGAGGAGTGGGTGGAGCGATGCAGGAGCTGGCGCTACAGCTATACCTAAGGTTTAGAGACGAGGATCTGGAGATATTGGCTTTCGACACGGATGGGTTAGACGGGAACTCACCCGCAGCGGGAGCAGCATTATATACTAGGGACGTGGGGATGGGTGTTAGGGAGATACTAAGCTTCCTGGAGAAGCACGATACATATACGTTGCTGAGGAGGTATAACCACGTGGTTGAGACTGGATATACACACACCACCATGGGGAAGATGTGGGTACTCTATAAACCAGGATAGTGATTTTTATATCCATGGAACCGTACACCGTAGACGTATCCCCCAGAGATAATGTAGTTGGAGACATCGCCCTATACATTTTCGAGTCTAGAGACGGTTTGATACTGGTGGAGGCTGGACCCTCCAACGGGCTAGACAGACTCAGGAGATTCCTAGCCAAGAAGGGGTATACACTTAGAGATATCAAGCATATTCTACTTACCCATATACATTTAGACCATGGAGGAGGGGCGGGATATATAGTTGAGGAGAATCCAGATGTGAAGGTCTATGTACATCCCCGGGGAGCCCAACACCTTGTAGATCCAGGGAAACTATGGAAGAGTAGTAGAGATACGATTGGTGAGGTGGCTGATATCTATGGAAAACCCATCCCCGTTCCAGAGGATGCCATAGTTACTCCAGAGGATGGTGTGTTGATTGATATAGGCGGCTATAGGTTTAGATTCATATACACCCCTGGACATGCCACACATCATATGTCTATACACTCTATTGATTCTGGGATACTCTTTACAGGAGATTCCGCAGGCCTGTATCATGGAGGCACTGTAATCCCTACTACACCACCACCCCACAACGTCGAGAAGAGTCTAGAGTCTATAAGGAAAATGACACGTTTACATCCACGTAAAATAGGGTTTACACACTATGGAGTAGCGGAAGATGGGTTGGAGTGGCTACATAGATATGAAGTTATCTATAGAAAGTGGGTTAGGCTTGTGGAGGAGGCCTATAGAGCGGGGAGGGGGATAGAGGAGGTTTACCAGTATCTCCAGAGTACAGACTTGAGTGTGGCGATTCAAGAAAGGTTCTTCAGGGAACGTGGCTATGGTGAAGCGGAGATTTTACTTAGTCTCTATGGCATCTACAGCTACTTCCGTTGGCTTGACGAGAGAGCTTGATCCCGCCACCTCAGAATCTTAAGGTGGTATATATAAATCTTCTGGTCTGGAGGCAGCTCCCCATATATCTCGCCCAACGCCCTCAACAGTTCATCTAAGCTGTTGAATCCATCCACTATAGCATCCTCCTCAGTCAATCTCGAGAGCTCCTTCTCAACAATATTGTCTACCACCGCCTTACCATATATCCTCCCATTAGTATCTGCGATATATACGGTCTCACCAAGAGTATACTTCCTCTCCATCCTGATAGTCGTCTTCTTCCTCCCCGTTATAAGCTGAGTAAGGTATTCTGGCTTAAACTTCAACTTCCTATATCTCATCTCCCAACACCTTCCTCGAGGATGTAGTATAGGCGGAGCTTCGCAATATATTCCCTCGTCTTCGAGACGACTTCCTCCATGTCCAAATCGAAGTATTGTGCCACCTTCTCCCAAGGCCTAGCCTGGAGAACCCTGTTTATCAAGACATACTCCCATAGCCTGGGTATCTTCACCCTCTTATCCGGGCTCTTCATGAAATGGGTTTTCACAACCTCCCTAATCGCGTCGTAGGCGCCTCCGAATGCCATACCCCCATATATATACATTTTCAGACGTTCTCTCTGCCCCCTTGAGAGTTTCGGCTTATAGTCAGTCCCCCAGGGATCCATCGATAGAAGTTGATATGCGAGTTTAGGTTCTAGGTTGAAGTGGCATTCATAGAGTGTATGCATAAGGAGTTTCTTAAATTCTACCCTAGCCTCTCTAACAACCTCCTTGGCCTTCCCAGAAAGCGGGTTAATAACTATAGTACTAAACTCTCCTGAGACCGCGTTTCTAACTGGGCTTAGGTAGAGTGGGGTGAATCCATTCCTCCACCAGAAGTCTAGAAGTGTCTCTGTAGCCCCGAAGCTAGCTCCCACCCAATCCATACCCATCTCGATAGCCTCCTCTATTATTGATGAAAGCGCCTTACTTCCAATCCCCCTCCTCATCATATCGGGATGGGTGGCTATCCTGACCACCCTTACCCCCCTTAATTCAGGGATGTTTTTAATATGTGGATAGTATCTGAGGAGTATTGTTGGGATGACGTGTCCAGAGGGGGGGTTACCCGCCAATGTGCTTAGAACATCCCTCTCAGACATCATCCCCTCATATGCAAGGTGTAGGCTGTTTATAACATGCCCTTTGTAAAGGAGAGCCCTCATGAAGTGGTGTGGCGCATCCATGAGTATCATGAGGTCGTTAGGCCTATTCCTATAGTGTGCGTAGATATAGATGCCTATATATTCTCCAAGCAACTCCCTATTTCTAAACAGCCACTCAGCCCCATCAGGCTTCACATATCTAACCCTCTTAACATCTATTTCATTCACCTCTGCATCGGTAAATCTATGTGGATCTGCATCTAGGAAGAACGTCTTGAATAACCAATCCTCTATAGGGTCGTCTCTAGCGTATCTGACGGGCTCATCCATATCGATCTCTATCAGCCTCCCTCCATAGACCCTTCTGACTAGTGGTAGGAATCTAATCTGGAACCCACGTCCAGCCCCCTCATATCCATGTAGCGTGCTGGAGAATATTGTCTTCTCAAACTTCTGGGCTATATGTTCAAGTATATGTGTTGGTACTCCACTAGCCTCATCCACAACCATTAGATCAGCCTTTACCTTATAGCTGTTGGGCGGCGTTATATAGGATATCTTCCCCAATACACTGTTTATCTCAATAATGGTTCCACCCTGCTTCCTAACGTTATGTTTAACCCCGAAATCTCGGAACACCCTCCTCACGAAGTTGAATAGCTCCCTAGTGTTGAGAGGGTCTGGAGCCGTCACATAAACCTTATACTTCTCTTTTTTAGAGGCTTTATAGATTAGATATCCCGCCAATCCAATACCCACCGCGGCGGATTTTCCACGCCCCCTGTCAGCTGTGACAACCACACTCCCTCTAGACATTCGAGAGAGTCTGTCTATAGCGTGTACAACCTTTGTCTGGTCATCTGTCAACGCGTATCTATAGATCTTCTCATCCAGGTTTATATCGCTTGGTGTCTCTGGCTTCCTAGGTATATAGTCGGGGTATCGATAGTCTCTACCAACTAGGCCATCTGAATCCATGAAGAAGATGCCGGGGGAGGACTCCAGACTCTCCACAAAGTATCTCTGGAAAGTGGTCTTCACGTCCTCCAGGGTGAATGGGCTGGTTATCATGTCATAGTGGAATGGCGTCTTCATATTCTTCCAAGCCTCCCTCTCCGGTGATAAGGCTATAATCGCCCCTCCCCCTCTAACCACCTCCACCAGCCTACCTATGTCATTAGGCCGATTCTCCCTCCTCATATCCAGTATGAGGAGGTCCCACGTCGTTCCAAGGATGTGGTTGAGGTCTTTAAACTGGATATAGTTTTTACTAGCCCTCTCAGGAATATCCTTCCAAATATTCTTCAAGACCTGATTCTCACTCTTAGGCTCCTTTGCAGCGATTAAAACAGAGTATCTCGACCCCCTCACCTCATCAAACTTATTCAACGCCTCTATAATCGGCTCCACATCAGGATCTTCATATATTATCATACGCCTGTGAAACTCCCTAATATTCTCCCTGTATATCTCATCGAGGCTATACAATCTGGTTCCACCCACCATATCTAATTAGCTTAGATATCTATCCGAATTTATCAATGAAATCTAGTTCTTCACAGCTAGTGAGATTCTAGTGGTTAGCTTTCCATGTAGCACCTGTAAATTCTCCCTAATCTCATATCCGTTGTCTAGGAGAGCCTCCTTCATCTCCCTATACCTAGATGTTATCGATACTATTTTATACACACCCATTGAGTCCAGCTCCTCCACAAGTGCCTTGTAAAGCTCCGGAATCACGTCCCTCCTAGTACCTCTTATCCCATATGGAGGATTTGTCACGGCTATGGAGGGTTCATCTATGGATATTCTGTCTGAGAGGCTCCTCGCATCTATACACATGAATGTTATCATTTTATCCACACCAGCCGACTCGGCATTCCTCCTTCCACCCAACATATACCTGCATGATATGTCGTTATAGATTATCTCTGGCCCCTCACTCAACACCTCCTCCTCAGCCTCCCTCCTCACCTCTAGATAGCCTTCTCTACCGTAGTAGGGTATATCGGCAATTGGATGTGTAGGTCTATATAGACCTGGTGCAATCCTATATCTGTATAGGGCCGCCTCTATAGGGATCGTCCCTCCTCCAGCCATGGGATCAATCAGGGTCTCATCCCAGAATCCACTGAGTAGGATCATGGCAGCCGCAAGACTATTTTTTAGGGCTGCTGGGTGGCTCCAGACTCTGTACCCCCTGATATGTAACGACTCACCAGATAGGTTAATTCCGAATACATAGTTTTCGTCTACTATCCTAAGTATGTACTCATACCTAGGGTCGGTGAGGTCTACTTTGACATCGTATCCCGCCCTTTTCAACCCTTTATATATCGACGCCCCCACAACTCTATTGGCGTCTAGACTTGTGAATGAGTGGTCCCCATATCTACTTGTCCTTAGGGCGAAGCCTCCATCACCACCAAATAACTTGAAGTCTAACCTCCCAATCTTAGTGGCTAATTCATCTAGGTCTGTGAACATTCCCTCGTCTAAGACATGTATAACTTTATATATTGTCCTACCCCATAGAATCAACCTATATACAGACTCCTCATCAAGATCCACTGTTAACGTGTTCTCACTAGCCTCCGGTCTCCTACCGGTAATCTCCTCAACCTCCCTAGCTGATATCTTGGATATCCCCTTGGTTATAGTGATTAATATCCTGTTAGTCCTATTCACCTGAGGCCCTCCCACACCCTACAAGTCTTCTTGATGCGGCCTCTAGAAAGACGTTATATATTTCATCTCCATAAAGCACTATTCTCACCTCTCTCGGCCTCCCAAACCCCTTTATGAGGAACTGTTTAGTAGCCTCTAATATCGCGTCTGCAGAGACCTCTGGATCGACACCGAATGTACCTGCTGAGATAGCTGGGAAGGCTATTGACTCAACGCCTAATTCATATGCTAATTTCAGGCTGTTCGAGACCGCCTCAAAGATCTTACCCCATTCATCTCCATCACCCCTTCTAGGACCAACAGTGTGGATGACGTATCTAGCCTTTAAATTCCCTCCAGATGTGTATACAGCCTCACCAACCTTTAGAGGCCCTCTCCTCCTAATCTGTTCGTCAGACTCTCTCTGTATAACATCACCACCCCTTCGGACTATTGCAAGGGCTACTCCACCCCCATGCTTTAAATACTCGTTGGCAGCGTTTACAATCGCATCCACATCCTGATCCGTGATATCCCCCTTAACAATAGTGATTTTTCCATCTCCACACAGCCAACTTTTCATAGGACCACCAAATCAAACTTTTACTTATGGATATTAATAGAGATAATTCCTCTTGTCAAGTGGGACCATCTGTATAGATATAGGGTTATCTAGATACTAATGTAATAACTTGTTTTCAATGAAGGTATATGAAGTAGTTGCCGATACTCTCAGTGAAGCTGGGTTCAAATACGCGTATACAATACCAGGTACACATATATACCACCTCAACCATAGTCTAAACCTTGTACAGAGGGATTTTAGACATGAGATGGGGGTTTCATTCGCTGCAGATGCATATGCCAGGGTAAATGGAGAACCAGGTCTAGCCATAGTCACCGCTGGACCCGGTATGCTAAATGGATTGTCAGGTCTTGGACAGGCATATGCAGAGGCTTCTCCAATGCTGTATATATCTGGAGAGACTTCTAGAGACGAGTTCCATGCATTCCATGGGGTGGATAAGCCACTAGCAATATCATCCTCCTCAGATCCAGTGGTGAAAAACCGTTATATACTGGATACTAGCTCCCCTGATAGAAGGGTTAGAGATGCAGTTAGAGAGGCTCTGGAGGGGAGGAGGGGGCCAATACACATATCTATCCCATATGATGTGTTGACTAGCGATGTATCATCCACAGATGGGGCTGGAGAAATAGAGGGATATGTGTATGGAGACTTGTTAGAGAGGCATATTACTGAACGATTCTCACGAGGAAGGAATCTACTCCTGATAGGCCCAGAGTTGTATGTGGAGTATGCGGAGGAGATACTGGATATCCTGGGGGACTGGATATATATTTCCACAGCCGCGCAGATAGGGCTTGGGGGTGTGAGACACGACAGATATGCCGGACATATAGAGAAGTCGTTTCAAATACACCCAACAGCTGCATATGTAGTATCTAACTCGGATAAGATACTTGCCCTAGGACTACCTGAAAACTCTCCCGAGATAGAGTTGCTCCATAAACACAATCCATCTCTAGAGATAGACGTGTATAGACCATCCATGCGTGAAGAGATATATCGATATAGATATGGATACGTGTATAGGGCCCCTATAGAGGAGCTATTGAATGCTCTTAGCCAGATAGATACTGACTTAGATGTTGATGTGGTGAGTAAACATGTTGAGAGACTTACACTGGTAGAGGACATCATATCTAGAGAAAGGGGTAGGCTTATACATCAAGGGGATATAGCTGCCACCCTATCAAGACTAGATATAGATAACTATATAGTTACATGTGACACAGGCGGCAATGAGCAATGGATAAGGGAGTTTCTACCATATAGGAGAAATGTACGATACCTATACTCAGGTGGATTCGGATCTATCGGATATAGCCTTCCAGCAGGTATAGGTGCGTATGACGCGGGGAAAAGTTATAGAGGTGTATTGACGGTGGCTGGGGATGGAAGCCTATTGATGAGCCTAGGAGAGTTGAATACAGTTGCGAAACACAATATACCCATTAAGATAATAGTGTTCAACGACAGCAGATACGGCATATTGGAGATGCTTAGTCAGGATGATATAGGTGAGAAGATAGATGGGGGATTGGGACATGTAGACTTCTCGAAAATAGCTGGTGCAGTTGGGTTAGACGCTATACAGGTTGATAGGGGGGAGGAGTTGGAGGGTGCACTTAGGGATTTATTGAGGAGTAGAGGGCCAATACTTCTGGATATAGTGTCTAGCGGGGAGGAGGTACCTACTCTACTTAGGAGATAAAAATTTTGAGGGGGAGATAGGGGTCTTCACTCTCTAAGCCTAGTCCCACACCTTATACAGAATTTGCTGGTAGGCTTATTCTCGTAGCCACAGCTTGGACATGTGATATATGTATCCCCACCCTTCAGACTTGGGGATGACCTCGGGACCCCTACTCTTGGGCGTGGACCACCGGCTGATACACCCCCTCTTCTACGCATGTATAGATATCCCCCTACGACGCCTCCCAACACAACCACGTATATAGCTAGTGAGGTCGGCGTTAGGGGGACACTGAGATCCCCTCTCTGGACACCCTTCGGCACTGTTGCTGAGGAGCCAACCACGAAACCAGCCTCAACCACCACGTCGATATCAGGTATCAACATCCTATATCTCCCATCCCCAGATGTCTTGGCGATCGTCAGTAGTGACCCTGTGTTTGGGTCTACTATCCTGACCTCTGAGCCTGACAGTGGGAATCCCAGTATGTCCACAACCCTGCCAGAGAGGAGTCTGACGTTGGTCTCAGGCTGTATAAGCCTGTCTCCCGATAAGGTGAGATCCTCACTATATACCTCGACACCTAGATACAGTATCCTTACGCTATATCCTCCCTGAGGTAGGAAGTCGAGATCCACCCTACCGCTCGCCTCTCCCCTTATAATGGACCCGTTTGGATGTCTAACTTCATATCCGAAGCTTGGGAGGGGTTCACCCAGCCCTAGAGGCTCTATTGAGAGGGTGAATATCGGAAGGGTTATAGATAATACCCCCGGCCTAACCTCCACGCCAAACTCCTGGTTAAATGTGACGCCCTGATATGTAACTCCCGTTATCCTTATAAACCCTCTTGGTAGGAGGCCCTCTCCACGCTCCAGTGTAAACCTCTGGTTTCCATGGAGGATGTTGTAAGATACTTTTGAGATATTCAGCTCCCTCGCCTTTACATCTGTAAATACTATCCTCACCCTATATATATCCGCCTGCACCTGTAGAGATGCGTCTCCACCCTCGAAGTTCAGGATATTGTTACTAGGCGTCACATCTACACCTCTCCAAGATACTGAGGATATTGTGTAGACCCCCTTGATAGCATATTCTATCGTCTCTCCACTTGATAGAGATATAGCCTTTCCATCCGGACCTACAACAGTGATCTCAGCATCTGAAACCTCAGTAGAGCCTGTTGAGTCGTATATGTTTATCGTAAGCCTCCCAATAGGTAAGGTGACGTCAACGACCTGGTTTGAGTTGAGCTGTATATCCAGCCCAGCCTCCTCCCTATAATCACCTATTAAAATAGCTACTACTTTCCACTCACCAGCCACAGCCTGTTCAATGGTCAAGCCACCTGAGAACGTTATTTCAGAGCCATTCGGATGCCTAAGAATTATCGATACATCTTCCAATGCGTTTGTGACGTCACGTTCCAAGGTGTCTATAGCCCTTATCACAAGCCTATAAACCCTTAGAACAATGTTTATCGAGAGATCTCCATCTATCGATATATCCATCTGGCTCTCCAATACGTTGACACCCTCCATGTAAACCCCTACCAGTTGGAAGGTACCTGCAGGCATCTGATAAGACTCTCCGGAGGCTATTATCGATCTGAGCTGCCCCGCGATATTGAACTCTAGCCTAAGATTTTTAACGATTGAGTTCCCATTGGAGTCTGTGAAGGATATTGTCAAGTCGAAAATCCTTAGATTCACCTCTATCGTCGTGGGTCCATCCACATCGAATATCCTCGTATCGGGGGTCACATCCACACCTAGGTAGACTACCCTCTCGATGGTGATCCTGCCTGGGACAGTCTGTATACCTCCATCTCTATATGTAAGCTCCCCTAGAACATCATGTACGATCCTAACCTCCTCTGGATCGTTTACAAGCGGATCTCCATCTCCATCTCTAAATACAACGTTTAGTCTAAATACGTCGGTTGAGATCTCTCTAGAGCCGCTCGACGTCTCTGTAAACGTGGCTCTACCTACCTCTACCCCCGACCATATAATCCTCACACTATACTCCCCCCAAGGAGCTCTCGACACAGTCACCAATCCAGATTCGTCGGTGGTAAGCGTCCTAACAGTTCCGTTTGGATATGTTACCTCTACATCGACATTTGGAAGTGGGTTTCCATCTCTATCCAACACCCTATATTCCAGCGTAAGTAGATATTCTTCTATATTGAAGCTGAAGTTACCGATATTCCTATAGGCGTTCAAAGCCTTCTCGAAAGCTGTGTAATAGGTATTTGGATCTCCAAGGAGGCTTGGTATATCTCCAAGGCTTCTATTCAACACCCCAACCGTATTCTCAACCTCTTCCGGCAGTATAGTGAATCCAAACCTCTCAAAAGGCTCTATAGCCTGCCTCACAACCCCGTATGCTGAGTCATAGTATAGAGCGGTGTATGCTATCATCGCCTGGTCTATCTGAAGCTGGTCGTTTGCACCCTTAACGTGGAAGTATGTCATATAGCCATCTGCCATGCTCCACAGCCAGAATATTGGGAGAACGTCATTAAGGCTTCCACCCTGTTGAAGAGCTGTATAGTTGAATCCATTGTGAGGATGGCTCAAGGCTAAAATATGCCCGGCCTCATGTACTAGTAGCGTGGTCATCCCTATCCAACCTGGGAAGTAGGTGTATACGTTTAGGTTAACGGCTGCGAGACTCCAGCTGGGGTTGTAAATCAATATGAAGAATGTCCCACCAACTGTCCTCGGACTGAACCTAACCTGTATATTACCTGTGTTAAACTGTTCCTGGAACCTAGGTTGAACTGGGAGTCCCCTTGTCAAGTTGTAATAGCCTATTCCATCAAGGATATAAATCTCTATAACCCCATCTACACTCCCTTCTATAAGTATCTCTCCATCGGCCATGGAGGGGAACATAATAGCCCTCGCCTCGATTATATCTCCTGGATTTACATATGTCTGGATAGGCTCCCCAACCAACCTGTATCCACCGGTTAACGTGAAGCTTGGAAGGTGGGACATAATGAATAGGGGTCTACCTTGTTCGTCATTGAGGGCGATACCGCCTACATAGTCTATGGACATGTCGAATAGGGCTATCATCGGTATCTCCAGCTCTGGATCAGGGTCTATAAAAGACTCCCTATTCTCAAGGAACCATTGGTGTACTACATCGGGCTTGGCCATTCTACCCCCTCCTGATTCACTCCTAATAGCTTGCTCCAAACTTGGGAAGTCTGATATGCTGTAAACGCCTCTATCAACATATTTAACCGTGACCAACCCACCGAACAATTCCGATACGGTTGATACGAACATCTCTGGCGTCATGTAATCCCTAGGATCTATATTCGTATTGTTAAGTATCCAGTATGCCTCGAATGAGACCTCTGTAAACTGTATAGGCGGATATACCAGGTTAGAAGGGAATTTAAATGCAATGACTGAATCGATTAGATACGCTATCTGAGCACTGAACCTCTGCCTATCACCCGGAAGGTCGAAGTTCCAGATAGGCTTTATAATTTGAGATACATTGTTGTACGGCGTCGGTCCCGCGCTTAGGTCAAAGAATAGGAGCCTATCTAAACCTCCTCCACCGACAGCTAAGACAGCGTCAAGCTGCTTTATAGACCTCATGCCCAGGTCAACGTCTGGACCCGTATTGTTATAGTAATAGTAGAAGCGTATATCCGGGTATGTATTGATAACCACCAAGGTTAGTTGCCCCCTCGTCTCCGGGAACAACTGTCTAACTTGACTGACGAGCCAGTTCTGGAATGTATCGTGGGGGATATACGCTGCCTGTGCCACTCCCGCACCAAGCTGCAACTCTGTAGGTGCGTCCAGAACCACGTTGTTACTGTTTATAAAATTGATGAGCGAGTTTCGAAGACTATCCGGAGCATATAAAATCTCTAGCTGGATGTCGAAGCTCATCCATGCCTTCAACTCAGTCCTTTGAATATATAAACTCGATATATCCACCAGGGGGTATTCAGAATGCACCCTACTCCTTATAAGACTCTCGTCTACCCAAGATGGGTCTACACCCACGAATATGACGTAATATTTCAGAGGGATATTGCTTAGAAACTGTTGCAGAGTCTCACTGATCCACGACAGGGTAAATCTAGCGTCCTGCAGTGATGGAGATAACCTCTCTACGGGGTCGATAGGATATGAAACCACATCCATATATCTTATTGACCGGTCTAACCCTGCGGTGGAGTATGGTGTCGGTGGAAGAGAAATTATAAATAGGAGGATTAAGATGGGGGTATAGACCCATCGCCTCATATCAACCACCCTCTAGCCTCATACCACATTGTACACAGAACTTGGCAGTTGGTTTATTGGCTGACCCACAGTTGGGGCAGTATACGACGTCTCCACCTACCCTAACCTCCTGCCTAGGCCTAGCCCCAAACCCTCCTAGCGTCCTACCCCTCTGCCTCAAAACACCTTTGTTATATACGTAGTATATGCCTATCGCCGCGATGGCTAACACGGGGATGGCGAACATCCATATCGGTAGCTCCGGAGCAGCCACCACAATCGTTAGACTCTGCTCCACCGGGTTGAAATCTTCATCTCCAATCCACTTAGCTGTAATCACCACCTCCCCACTCGAGGTTGGTTCATATATAAACCTGAATGTATTGTCATCACCCACTCTCACACTCCTAGTGTCAACCTCGCCTCCCACCTGTATATTGACATCTATTAAAACGTCCTTAAAGGAGATGTCTATCCCTAGAGGGTTGTCCCCGTTAAAGGATAATGTACCTGTAATCTCTACAGCCTCTCCCTGTGAGACCTGGGTCGCATTAGCACTAATCTCTAGAGTAGCATCCACCTTTATACCCTCAGAAATCTTTCCCTGCGCCCTCTGTATCATGGTTGTTGCATACCAGTTAAAGGGATATAGGGTTCTAACCTGCTCAAACACTTGTTTAGCCCTGCTATAAAGGCCTGCATAGTACAATCCAACACCCTCATACCATAGCTGGTCCACCGGCCCCCTTGTATTGTATTGGACATTAAGTTCATTAAGGTATTGTTTCAACACACTTAGAGGTATGAAGAAGTTGAAGCCGGCTACTGGCTGTAAATCCTCACCTAGAGAACCCATGTTGGCCACACCTATAACCTCACCCCTATCGTTAAGCACCGGTCCACCACTGTTACCCTTCACTATATCTGCATCCATCTGAACAGCGGGGACGTCGAAGGCGGTCTTCCTTAACCCACCTACTATACCACTGGTCATGGATGGAAATAGTCTAGTATCCTCACTCAGCAACTCATGGAAATTGACTACACCTGGATATCCAAATGCAAATACAGTCTGACCAGGTTGAATCTCCTCCACCTCGCTAAGAGGCAGAGATGGTGTGTTAGTAGCCTCTATCTTGATAACTGCTAGATCCCTCCCAAAGAAGGGCTCTGGATTCCCCACAACCCTAGCTTGGATACCATCCTGCCTAATCTTCCCCCCCGTAGACTCTCCTACAATCACCAATACAACCCTTATAGCATCCTTAATCTCACCATTCCTCTCAATATATTGGATGAGGGCTTGTACAGCATCTGGAGGCACCGGCTCTCTCTGCCTATTTACAATCTCCATTGCAGCTAGTTCTGCAAGCCTCCTCTTCACGATAATATCCTCAGTATAGTCAGTATGTGTAAAAGCCATAACCACATGCCCATTAGTAACTATATAACCGTCGTTATTCACGAAGAAGCCACTTCCCACACCTCCATCTGTAACCTGGACCTCAATATATTCATTAGTTGGATTACCTTGGTCGTCAGTAGTTGGTATTCTAAGGATAGCCTCAATAATAGTCACTATGAAGACGACTCCTGGAATAGTCAAGTCGGAGATTATCGTAGGGTCCAGCCTCTCCTGAGCCTCCACAACCTGCTCTTTATTAAGAGGCACTAATCCAGATAGCAGTAGAAAGAGTATAATTAAGAGGGATAGATACCTCTTAATCATACACCCTCACCTTTTAAACAGCTTCCTCACACCACCAATGACACCCTCATCATCAACTATTTTGGAGCCACAGTTCTCACAGAACTTACTGCCCACTGGATTTGGATGGCCACACTCAGGACAGTAGATGACATCATGCCTAGGAGGCTGAGAAGCATGCTGCTGAGCAGTAGGGTTAGATCCGCTAATGGCTGCATGCCCACCACCAGCACCCGTCTCCTGAGTCTCGATACCCGCGGTCTTCAGTATCACCACGTCACCCACAGCCTGTATATTGCTGAAGAAGACATAGTTCTGGTCATCTCCCTCACCGATCACGATGACTAGGTTGCCCTTGATATCGAATCCTATATCACTGACCTTACCTAAAATCTTACCGTTTGCATCAACCACAGTCTTACCAATAACGTCCTCACGCCGGAAAAACGTGGGCATTTGCGACCACGTTTAATATAATTTAATCGGCAAAGATATATAACTTCTACCCTAACTTAAAATATTTCCCTAGACATATATCCAAAAACCTAATGTATAGGTAATATCTACATCGTCAGATAAACTCCTTAAGCTGCATCTCCAGCTTATCAACATTATCGAGGATATATTCGACGGCTATATCCATATCTATAATCCTTACTAGGATCCTATGCCTCCATAAAATCCTTTGATTCTTATGGTCGATGACTCGTGTAAAAACCCTCTTCAATGGGTCAGGAACCTTAAAGGAAGTATCTTTAATAAAGAAGTCTACATAACACCACGTATATGCATCCTCCTTATAATCACTCGCATACTCCAGGTCGAATGATATTAGAAAAGGCTTGTCATTAGAGATTGTTATCCTATTCTCAGACCCTTCAATATCAAAATCTACTTCCTTATACCCCTTCTCTCTAAAGTCATTCCTAACCAGATACTCTATGATAGCCCTTCTTCTCTTTATGTTCAACTCTGAGAGTCGCGATATAGACCTCACCCTTCAATATATACCCTAGTCTTAAACCATACCCCCACATGGGATAAATATATTATCTCTATAACCTTGTTATTCTATATAACTGTTTCACTTTATTAGAGGATATACAGACGCGGTGTGAGGGGATGTCTCAAGAGTTAACGCTTAACAATATTGTGAAGGAATACTTTTCAAACATTTTAAATATACATCCTGAGCTAGGTCTAGAAATGGATATAGATGTCTCTAGATCCCTACCAGATATGTCTCTAGAGGTTATAGAGAGGGAGAAAGGCCTTATAAGACTAACCCTCGAGAAGCTTGAAGACATTGATTTTGAAGACCTTTCTCTAGATGGTAAGGTCGCCTACCTAAGCTTTAGAGACTATCTTAGACTCCGCCTCTTCTTTATAGAGGACTGGCAAATATGGAGGATGTATCCAGAGTCCCTCGAGATACTTGTGAAGATAATAGGATACATCGTTAATTCATCTAGATACACCTGGGAGGAGAAGGTTGTGAAACTAGCGGAGTATATGGACGACCTCCACAAATTCCTAGAGCTAAGTAAGCAGAGGATTAAGAGGCCCCTCAAACTACTTGTAGAGCTAAGTCTAATACTCATAACATATATTAAACAGCTACTAGCCTATCTAGAGGAGGAGGTTGGAAAAGACCCAAAAGCCTCTAAAGTTTATTCAAAATACAAGGTTAGGTTTGATAGAGCCATGGAGTATCTCGACGACTATAAAAATTGGATATCCAATCTCAGGGGGAAGGAACTGTTCGACATATCGATGGGTGAGAACCTATATGACAAGTTGATCAGGGTTAGAAGGATAGGGGATAGTCTCCAGAGCGTCCAGCAGCTCCTAAAGAGCGAGATAAACAACATTATGGAGGAGATAAATAGGAAACTAGTCATAATGAACATGTCCTCCCTAAGAGATTATATGGAGGGCGTCAGGTCAGTCACGTATAGAGACCCCTACATGATTGTATCTAGATATGAACAAATATTTGTAGAGACAAGGAGACATATACTTGAAAACAATTTGGCAGAGCTTCCTGAGATAGATCTAGACATACACGTCGTGCCGGTAAAGACGTCATACACAACTCCTATATTCACCTATAAGTCCGATATACAAGACGGTAGGTTAAAGATAGAGATCTATCTAAGGATTAAGGATGAGGATGACCTTAAGTGGCATAATGACTTTGAAGCTAGGCTAAGGGTTATAAGGGAGATAATCCCTGGACAGGCCCTTGTAAACTACTATCTCAAGACGTCGGGTTCACTCCTACAGAAGATACTCGACATTCCGCACTACCAAGTTGGGTGGGGATACTTTGTACAGGATATGATGATAGATACTGGTGTGTTGGCGAGCAGCGATTACGAGTTGCTGGCATTGATCGACAAGTATAAGCTGGCCATGCTTGCGAAGATGGATCTAGAGGTGAACCTGGGTAAGATCAGCCACTCAATGGCGTATAAACATCTTAGGAATCTAGACGGGATATTCAGCGAGGATGAAGCAACAATAGGAGTTATGGAGGTATTGATGTCTCCAAGCATGCACCTATCCAACTACCTAGCATATGTATTCTACAAGAATATTGCCAGGAAGCTCAAAATATTGTCTGGGGAGAACTTCAGCTATAGATGGTTGGTTGATGAGGTCCTAAAATATGCGGTGACGCCGCATAAATACCTGGAGGCGTTGATCCTGAGGGACTATGCAGGAAACATAATTGATAGGGAGTTTAACATGAACACATGACTATCCATATATGGCCAGCACAACCGCCACAGTATATATTATGAATAGATATGGGCTAGTTATCTTGAATAAAGTCCAGACCCTCTTAAAATTTGGCTTCAACACTGCGTATATGGAGTAGAGTAGAATTGACCCATTCAAAACAAGTAACATGGCTAGAAACACTGGGGAGGCATATATCCCACCCAATGGGGGGAAAAGGAATCCCGAGGCCGCCAATGCAGCAGCAGATAATCCGATCACCTTCATACTTGCCTCTTCATCAAGTATGGATGTATACATGGGGACACCCGCCCTCCTATAATCCTCTCTATATACGAGAGCCAGAGTCCATATGTGGAGAGGAGTCCATATAACCACCAGCAGGAAGAATATCCACGCATCGAGGGGGAGTTGGCCATTGTGAGATGCGTATCCTATTAGAGTCGGTATACCACCCGAAGGAGCTCCAAGTATAATGTTTAGAGGAGTTCTCCTCTTACTCAACAGACTATATATAACCACATTGTCTAGAAGCCCTAGCAACATCAATATCGAAGCGAGTGGGTGTAGGATATAGGCTAAAACCACGCTTCCAAAGGATAGTAGGAGACCATAGTATAATGCTGAACCCGCATCTATCCTGCCGCTGGGGATAGGCCTCCTCATAGTCCTCTTCATCACGGAGTCTATATCCCTATCTATATATGATGTGAGGGTATTTGCCCCACCAGTCCCCATAACTAGGGCCAGGGTCAAGATAAGGAGTTTTAGATCTACAGCACCCCTAGAGGCAATCAAATACCCTGCAACACCAGTGTATACGAGTAGACTCCATATCCTAGGCTTCGTAACCTCAATGTACACCCATAGATTCATCATAGACACATATAGAGGGAATTACTAAAATGGTTAAATTGGAGACACTATATAGGATATATATTGGCCCTCCCGAGGTGGAGGCCCTTGCTTCAGATAGTATTCAACAAAGATCTATATAAACCTGGAGACGATCTTAAGGCATACATAACTCTAAACATACCTAATAAAATGGACATTGAATATGGCCTCCTAAACCTAAACTACACTTTTAAATCAAGAGAGAGTGGACATAACTATAGAAAAGTGTTTATAGATGAGAAGATAGATTTTATACAGCCGGGCGTCTACCCATCGGGTATATACAACTATACAATCAACTATAAAATACCTAATAATATCCCCCCATCCTTCAGAGGCAGACTTTTGGAGGGCGTCTTGGAATACAGATGTGTAGTAGGGGGAGTAGAAGGCTTCACAGTGTCTAGAAGTGGGCACCTAATTCTTAAACACGAGTCTGGGAAGAGGAGTGAAGAATCCCTATATGCCATTACATCAGGTGATGTCCACCTAAATCTTCTACTAGACGATCCAGTTAAAGGCAGAGTCTTGAGGGGGGTCCTATCCATCGAGGAGGGGAAGGACAAGATAAAGAGGTTATCAATCGACCTATGCCTATATGAAGGATATAAAAGTCAGAGGCTGTTGATATTAAAGAACTTTAGAGAGAGCACCAGGTGTTTCCCTCTACATAGGATAGTTGTTTCAAGAGGGGATCTAGGGAGATATCCATTCAGGGCAGACCTAGGTAGGCTGCTAGTCGGACACATGATATATACATCGCCATACAGTGATGAGGATATGAGCTTCAAAACCTACCTTAGACTAAGGATATATACTAGAGACGGTGAAAGAACCTACTTCAGACCCATTAACTGGTATCCATATGAAGATGTTGACCCCAGCTATGTGGAGAAAGAAGTAGTCACTATGGAGGAGAAGATCCGCAGAATGATAATTGAGTACTTCCAATCTCATGAGGAAGGTGATATAATCGACGTGATGGAGTATCTAGACCTAAAAGGATTCAATGTGAACATCCACATGCTTGAAAGGCTCTTCAACCTTCTATTACAGGAGGGTGTAATTAGGGAGGCGGACGAGAATCCAGTCCTAAAAAGATATAGACTCAACCTCTAGCAAGCCTCATCCATATATAATATGCCATATACCCATCCTGGACCGCTGTACCCACGCTCTTAAAGACAGTAATCTCATCACTACGTGTCCTTCCAGGAGCTTTACCCAGTAAATACTCCGAGAATAGGTATATCTTGGAATCATCTAATACGCCTTCATGAAGAGGTATCCTAATGTCTCCAGAGTCCCTTGCGTCAGGACCATCCAAATAGATTTTAGATGCTCTCCTTAGAAGCATAGGCCCAAACTCCCTAGAATCCCTACCCATATACCCTATGCTTATCACGTGAGCCCCCTCCATAACCTCCTCACCAGTGATGACAGGCTCTAAACTAGTTGTTGATAAGATAACCACATCGGCATCCTTCACAGCATCATCTGAGGCATCAGCAACGTCAACATCAACATGCTTCCCAATATCAACAGCAAGAGACTCAGCCTTAACCCTACTCCTATTGTATAGAAAAACCTTCTCTATCGACGTGAAGTATCTTAGATGTAGGTCCAGCATAGCCCTACCCTGTACACCTGTCCCCACCACCGCTATAGACTTGGGATTAGACTTTAGATGCTTTGTAGAGACTAATCCCATACCGGCAGTCCTCAATGTAGTTACGGATTCCCCATCTACAATACATACTTCGGAAGGGTCATCCAAGTCATACACTATGACCATAGCCTTAAAAGGCCTCCCATCAAAGGGATAGTCAATAACCTTGACGGTAAAAACGTTATACTCTAGAATATGGGTAGGCATCACGCCTAGAAATCTAGACCCATCCTCAACTAGCAACTCGGATCTAGGGGGCTGGATCACCCCAGGTTCTAGAAACCCCCTAAAAGCTGCTTCAACAATCTCTATGACATTCTCTAAAGGGAGGGAGTATACCTCCTCACCCGAGATATATCTGGTTTTCATTATTCCCCACCCATGAATTCATATACAAGCTTCTTAAAAGCATCTGGATCGTCCACATACCCTATGTAGAAGCCTCTCCCACCCCCTCCTTTACCACCAGCCTCCTCAACAACTCTCTTCTTAAGACTCTCTATATCAATCTCCAGGGAAGATAAGAAGACGTTGTGCTTCTCCCCATCATAACTAACTACAGCCAGTAGTTGGAGACCCCTATCCCTCAACACCCTCCTACCAATAGCAACAATCCTCTTCATATTCAGATATGGGGCATCTATAAGAAGTATCTTCCCCCTCCCATCATCTATTGGCCAATTATATAATATATGGTCAGTCAATGACGTTATCCCAGTCTCAAGACGTCCATACCCATTCCTCAGCGATTCAATGGCCTCTATCAACCCCTCTAACGAGGACCCCAATATCCTTGAGGATCTATAGAGTTTAGACGACGTCTCTATTGCATATAGGATGGCGTTCCAACCAGTGTAGAACTCAACCTCGTAAAGCCCCCTCCTAACCCTCCTGAGTAGCCTAGGTATAACCAGCTTAACCTCTCCAGCCCTCTCCACATGCTCATTTTTACATGCAGCCTTATCAAACCCTTCTATGATAACCACCCTAATCGACTCCTTACCGTGAAGACGTTCATCATAGGCTCTTAGATCGGGATACCTCCTCCTAGCATCCTCGAGGGATGGGAAATACTCCACCCTAAAGTGTGTGTCGTTAACGACCTGTCTATTTGCTTCTATAGACGCCTCTACAACATCCTCCCATGTAACAACACCATCATATTCTATGAAGGCCTTGTCAACCACATTCTCATGGACAACTCTAACTACCCTGGCACCCTCGAGATTCTTGATAAGTGACCCTATAAGTAGATGTTCACCCGAGTGTCTAACCCTAATACTCTCCATAACAATATAGACATACCTGGAAAAGTTTATTTCCATCCAGTGAGAAAGGATTTTGATAAGCCTGCTAATGAGGTGGTAATTATTGAATACAGCGTTAAGATTGGGCTTGAGCTACACATCCCACTTACCGAGGTAGAGACTAAACTATTCTGTAGATGTAGAAACCCATTTAAATACCCTCCCCATGAGCCGAACCAATATATATGCCCGACCTGCCTGGGGCTCCCTGGATCCCTACCAAAACCAAATAAATCAGCGGTTGCAGCAGCCATTAAACTAGCTAAAGCCCTTAACATGGAGATACCAGACAAGATCCAATTTTACAGAAAGCACTACCTATACCCTGATCTACCAAAGGGCTATCAGATTACTCAGTATCCGGCAGGTGGAGATATGCCGATCGGGGTGGATGGATGGATATCATTCCAGGGGAGGAGGATTGTTATAAGGAGGATCCAATTGGAAGAGGATCCGGCTAGACTTGACCACCCAGGTGGACTTGGAGACTCTCAGAAGACGTTGATAGATTATAACAGGTCTGGTGCCCCCCTTATAGAGATGGTTACTGACCCAGAGTTCACCACTCCAAAGGAGGCAAGGAGGTTTATAGAGGAGGTGAAGACCCTTCTAGAGGCGATAGGAATCCTGTCGGGAGATGCATCGATAAAAGTAGATGCAAATGTATCATTGGAGGGGGGACCAAGGATAGAGATTAAAAACATCTCATCTGCAAGGGATGTGGAGAGAGCCTTAGAGTATGAGATTCTAAGGCTCTCAAAGGCTTATAGTGAGGGGCTGGAGGTTTATAGGGAGACGAGGCACTGGGACTCTAGGAGGAGAATAACCATTCCTCTGAGAACGAAGGAGTATGAGGAGGAATATAGATATATTCCTGATCCGAATCTCCCCCCTATAGACGTATCTACGTTAAAGGAGGATGTCTCATCCCCTACGACGCCTCAGAATATATTCCAAGAACTGAAGGGGTTAGGTGTTAGAGAATCATACGCATATATACTGTCTAGAGACCCTAGACTCCACCATGTATACAGTAGATACATGGCAGCAGCTAACGAGGAAGACCCAGATTTTATAGCTGGGATATTGATAAACATATGTAAAACATATCTGGAGGAGAATGGTTACAGCACAGAAGCTATAAATGTGGTTGAGTCACTTCTCAGACTCCTATCAACGAACATCATTACCATTGAAGAGCTCAAGAAGAAGCTGAGGAGAGGCGGTGAAGTAGCTTTGAGGAGAGCCTCCAAAGAAGAGATCCTTGATGCCGTAGGGAAGGCTATCGCAGAGGTTGACATTGAAAAGAGAAGAGCTAGAGACTACGTAGTTGGTAAGGCTATAGACATCTTGAGGGAGAAGGGGCTCTACGCAGACCCCAAGGAGGTGGCCGAGAAAGTCTCTATATCGAGCCGAATAGAAGAGACTAAGGGGGAGATTCAAGAGGAGAAGATCAAGGGCGTCTATGGATCAGATTTTAGACCGTACAATGGCCCCCTAAATAAGTATGTCGGTGAGGAGGTGGAGGTATCCGGCTGGATAGAAGCGAGAACCGTTGTTGGAAAGAAGCTATTTATCCGGCTGAGGAGGTGGGGAGACACTATACAAGTTGTTGCCAGCCACGATACAGACGTGTTTAATACTTTAACTAAGATACCTAGAGAGGCTTACATAGTGATTAAGGGCATGGTGAAAGAGGATGAGAGAGCCCCCAATAACGTCGAGCTATATGCTAGAGAGGCTTATATAGTGGGGGAATCATACAAGCCACCTCTAACCCTCCTAGATCTGGCTAGGTCAAGCCTCCCAGTAAGGATGAGATATAGATACCTAGATCTGAGGAGGCGGAGAGTGAGGAGCGTCCTATATGTCAGATCAGAGCTTCTAGAAATCATAAGAAACTTTCTACGTGGCAGGGGATTCATAGAGATAAATACCCCAACAATAATAACGTCAGCTACCGAAGGCGGTGCAGAGTTGTTCCCCCTCATATTTTACGGGAGGGAGGCGTTCCTAGCCCAGAGTCCACAACTTTATAAGCAGATGGCTATAAACGCATTCGAAAAAGTGTTTGAACTAGACAGCTACTACAGGGCACAGAAGTTTGATACTCCTAGACACCTGGCCGAATTCTGGTCTCTTGATGTGGAGGCCGCCTTCTACACACTGGATGACCTACTTGTGCTCATAAGGGATATGTTGGGGGAGGTACATAGAGAGCTACCGAGTAGGGCGGGTGAGCATCTCGAAAGACTAAACATATCCTTGGCGAAGCCCAGCTTCAAGACCATAACGTATAGAGAGGCTCTAGAGATAGCTAATTCAGCAGGCTTAAAAGTAGTTTATGGAGAGGATATACCCTCACAGGCGGAGACAGAGGTCTATAGGCATGTTGGAGCCACGTATCTATTCATCACTGAGTGGCCGGAGACCACAAGGGCCTTCTACTATAGAGCTGTGGATGGAGTAACAAGAAGCTTCGATTTGATAGGGCCTTTTAAAAATGCATCCATAGAATTGGCGAGTGGTGGGGAGAGGATGAACTCAGAGGATGAGTTGAAGCAAAGCATCAGGAGGCGGGGACTTAGAGAGGAGGCATACACCTGGTATCTAGAGATGTTTAGATATGGGATGCCGCCTCATGGAGGGTTTGGAATGGGGATTGATAGATTAGTAGCCAGCCTACTGGGGCTTGATAGTGTTCTAGAGGCAACCTTCCTCCCAAGGACCCCCAGGTATCATACCCCATAGGCGATGCATATGAGGAGCATATTCCACTATTTAGAGGCAGACGACCCATATACACTTATAGAGGAGGACATACGGAGACTTGAGAGGGCCGATAAAAAACTTAATATTTTCATAACACGCCACGAGTATAACCCGATCGAGACTAGCGGGTTAATTCTAAAGCCTCTTAATGGTATGCCAATACCCATTAAAGACAATATCTCGACAAAAGGTATAAGGACTACATGTGGAAGCAGAATATTATCCAACTATATACCTCCATACGACGCTCATACAGTTGAGATATTGAGAGACTTGGGTGGGTACATAGCTGGAAAGACCAATATGGACGAGTTCGCCATGGGCAGTACTTCAGAGACTGGGTTCACAGGCCCGGTGAAAAACCCATGGAATAGTAGCCATGTAGCTGGTGGGAGTAGCGGAGGAAGCGCTGTAGCAGTTGCCGTTGCTGGAGGTGTAAGTCTAGGCAGTGATACAGGTGGGAGCGTTAGATTGCCCGCAGCCTACAACTACGTCCTAGGTCTCAAACCCACTTATGGCCTGATAAGCAGGTATGGCCTGATATCATACGCGGATAGTTTAGAGCAGATAGGGATATTTACCAGATTCCCCAGAGACATGGCATATATACTCTACCACCTCTCGAGATACGATGGGAGAGACGGTACAATGTACATAGGTGGGGAGAGGGAGGACTTGAGGAATAGATTAATAGATATATACCATGGAGAAGGGTATAAGGCTGATAAAGAAATAACAATAGGAATATCTAGGGAAGTGATAGACTTATCTACCGAAGATGTAACTAGGAATACGTGGAAAGCGATAGAGAAGCTTGAGGAGAAGGGGGTGAGGATAAAGGAGATAGACCTAGACTACTTCACGATAGGCCTCCCCACATATTATATTATAGCCATGGCAGAGGCGTCATCAAACCTCATGAGATACGACGGGATATTATATGGAGACCTAAGATGGATCGGAGATTATTGGAGGAGTGTGGCTACGACAAGGGCGGAGGGGTTTGGAGAGGAGGTGAAGCGGAGAATCGTCTTGGGAGGCTTGATAACAAGCTCCGGCTTCAAGGGGAGATACTATATAAGGGCTTTGAAGGTGAGGAGGTGGATAAGGGATAAACTCATATCAAGCTTGAACCACGTCGATGCAATTCTAGTCCCAACCTCACCTACACTCCCACCAAAGCTCGGTGAGCTGGAGGGAGTCGACGCATATACTCTAGACCTATACACGGTTATACCGAACCTGACGGGGCATCCATCTATAAACATACCATCTGGCTTCGCCAAAGGACTCCCTACCGGAATACAGCTGATATCAAGATACTTCACCGAGGATGTCCTGATACACCTTGCAGACCTCCTCTCAGGAGACTTGTACGACCCATATAAGGAGGTAGACCTATGATGAAGGACACAATCAAGAGGATCATGGATATACTGGGCATAGATGACGATGTAGAAAAATACGTAGACATCTATAAAAGAGTTGAAGAGTTGTTCAAGGAGCTTGATAAATATACCGAGCTAGATACAGAACCACTATACCATCCCCTCGACCTCCAATCCAATCTAGACGAGGATAAGCCTAAGGATAGCCTAGTCAATAATTGGCCAGACAAGGATGATGAGGGGTATGTTGAAGCGCCTCCAATGAGGAGAAGGTAGGTTCACACATCCATCCCATCAATTAACTTATCCACATAACCCTTCCTAACTCCCTCAGACACAATATTCAGAATGAGTTTCGTATGTGTCCTATCCACATATTCAAACCTCTGTAGATCCTTGATAAACCTGTCCAGATCCTCCCTACTCCTGAACCACGCATATACAGTTATGTCGTACTCACCTGTAATATCGTATACAGCTGAGACGTCATCAAGAGAAGCTAGCCTCTCCTCAACCTCCTTCAGGAAGCCACCCTTCACCTTCACATCAATCACAACTGGAAATACATATCCAAGCTTCTCAAGATCTATATCGACAGTATAGCCCCTGATAACACCCATATCCTCCAACCTCTTCCTCCTCGCCTCCACAGTACCGACTGAGACACCAAGCCTTCTAGAGAGCTCCCTACTAGACGCCCTACCATTCTCCAACAAAAGCCGGATTATCTTGAGATCAAGCTTATCCAGACTATCCATCTAGTATCACCTAACAAATGTCTATTAAAACCGTCTTTTAAATAAATTTTGTTTGACAAATGTCGGGAAATACTTTATAATTTGCCAATAGAAACAATAGTAAATATACGTATGGATAAGGTGTATAAAATGGAGGAGGTCGTCGAGAAGATAATTGATAGTCTGGAGACGGAGAAGATAAGGTGGTTGACACTCCAATTCACAGACATAAGGGGGTTTATAAAAGAGGTGACGATAAAGCGGAGGGGAGAGCGTGAATGGATTCAAAGGCTATTTAAGAAGGGGGTTGGGAAGCTGGATGGGAGCAGCGTAGAGGGATTCCAAGACATTTCAGATAGTGACCTAACCCTCATCCCAGACCCAACCACCTATGGAGTCATCCCCTGGATGGATAAAACAGTAAGGTTCATATCAAACATATTGATTAGAGGAGTAGGATACCCAAAGGATCCCAGGGGAAATCTAGTTAGGGCTCTGGAGAAGACAGGCGGATACATACCTATGATGGGGGCTGAGGTGGAGTTCTTCATATTTAGGAATGTGACTAGCGAGGTGGACAACAATAGATATCGTTATAGCCTAACTATATCGACGGATGAAGCCCCTATCACCGACGGGATACCATATAAAGCAAAGGGAGGATACTATATCGAGGGCGGTAGAGACACGACATCCACCTTTAGAGCAGAGCTCATCAAGGTATTGGAGGAGATGTTCACTATAGAGGTGGAGAGCCACCATCATGAGGTGGCGATAGCGGGGCAGAGCGAGATCAACATTAGATATGGGGACCCAGTATCTACAGCTGACAACATAGTTACTTTAAAGTATGTAGCGAGGCGGCTAGCGAGAGATATGGGGTTTACCCCGGTCTTCATGCCCAAACCCATACCAGTAGATAACGGATCCGGCCTACACATACACATGAGCCTCCTAAAGGATGAGAGGAATATATTCTACGACCCAGACGATGAATATGCGGGTCTCAGCCAAGAGGCTAGATACTTCATTGGAGGGCTGCTAGAACATGGACGTGCGTTAAGCGCCCTTGTATCACCAACTGTAAACAGTTATAGACGCCTCGTACCAGGATACGAAGCCCCCATATACCTTGTATGGGGGAGGGGGAATAGAAGCGCCGCCGTAAGAGTCCCCTACTACCAGCCTAGTAGTAGAAACGTGAAGATAGAGTATAGGCCCCCAGACCCATCATGCAATCCCTACATAGCCTTCGCAGCAGTATTAGCAGCTGGGTTAGATGGGATAAGGAGGAAGATTGAGCCAGGCCCACCTATAGATGAAAACGTTTATAGGATGCCACCTAAAAAGGTGAGTGAACTAGGTATTAAGACTCTACCCAAAAACTTGGGTGAGGCGCTAGACGAGTTGGAGGCGGACTCAAGATTCCTCAAAGGCTTCATATCAGACGACCTCCTCGATAGCTATATAGAGCTAAAGAGAAGCGAGGTGAAGGAACTGGCTAAATACGCATCTCCAGCGGAATATATGATGTATCTAGGATTATAGAACAGGTTATAGTAAAAACTTATTTAAATGTTGTAGACCGTATAGACTATATAGCTAATTAAAAGGGGTTGAACTTGGAGATGGCAAATCTATTCGTCTTCAATAGTTTAATGACACGCTATAGACACCCATGGAGGAAGACCGTAGAGGAGGGGAAGCTCAGGATACTGCTTGGCAACTATAGGAGGACCATTGGAGTCCTGGACGAGTATATAATTGTTTGGAAAAGAGACAGCTCATATCCATACCTAGTTAGGGACCCAAATAGCTCAGTAGTTGGAGAGGTCATATTCGACGTCCCCCAAGACGTGATAGGAGTCATAGACGAGTATGAAATGAGTCCTAGAAGGAATTACAGGGTTGAGGAGAAGGTGAGACTAGAGGATGGGACAATAGTGGATGCCTTCGTATATGTATGGAAAGATGACGACACTCATGAGAAGGAGGAGGAGTTTAATACACTTATGCCACACGACAGGATCCCAGACAGTATTAAGAGAGAGATTGAAGCTGACTGAGGATGATACGTCGACTCATACATACGGTTGGAGTAACACTCCTACTTCTCTTTCTACTTATATCGATAGGCGCCCTGACATTCTCCATAATAGAGGGGAAAAGTCTATTAGACTCACTATACTACATGATAACCGTGTTAACAACCGTTGGATTCGGAGATATAACTCCCCAAACAACACTTGGAAAAATACATTTCATGACAGTAATCCTTCTCGGACTAGCATTATTCGGATACTTCATATCATCGGTATCATCCATACTCTCCGAGGATAGACTCGCTAAAATATTCCCAGCACTATATGGTTTTGGTGTGAATGGGGATAAGCTGAGGAACCACATAATCATTATCGGCTGGAACGAGTATGCAAGAAACGCATATCAAGAGGTGGTTATCAACGGATACGACGCTTATATAGTAATAGGGAGTGATGAAGAGGCTAAACTCCTGGTTAGAGAGGGTATACCAGCCTTTTCGGGGAGCCTAGATGATGAGAAACTATATAAGGATCTGGCTGTAGATAGGGCTAGAGGGATTATACTTACCGAAACAGACCAGACCAAGCTAATAATAAACATTTTGAAGATAAAGAAGCGGGCCCCATCTACACCACTGACAGTCATCATATACAGCTCTGAACTGGAGGACATTGTTAAGCAGGCTGGCGCCGACTTCGTACTAAACATCGCAGAGGTAGGTGGAAGACTTCTAGCCAACAGCCTTATAGAGCCCAAAGCAACACATCTAGAGATAAACATGTTGAAGAGAGGAGGATTAGATATAATGGAGTATGATGTAAAGGAGAACCTTAGGGATGAAACCGTTGGAAACGTAACGGATATGATAGGTAGTGAGGTACTAGCAATTGTTAGAGACGATGAGTATGTTATCAAGCCTGATAGAAATATGAAGCTGAAGGAGGGGGATAAAATAATTTTAATGGGTTACAGCGACCAGATGCAGAAGGATATGGATAGGTTGGATAAGAAACGATGAATAGTTCCCAATGTGGGGAGAGGTGAGTTAATCCCTTTTGAGAATCCATCTATAGAATACCTTCGACGCCATCAAAAACATCATCAATAGATATAGCCTCTATCCTAGAATACACCATTGACAAATCACCTGAGCCAAAAACGTGGGCTAGTCTACCTGTGAAAATGCAACAGCTCCTCATACACCGATGATAAAAGTGCATTACCTAGGAGAGGCCATGCATCTACCCCCCTCCTAAAGTTATCCAATGTCTCCAGCCACCCAACGCTGAAACCCCCTCATATATGGGCTCCTGCCCATATAGCTCTATAGCGAGGGCTATAGACAATGAGGTAAGTCCAGCTATAATGAGAAGGAGGACGGAAGATCTAAATGGATTGGACAGACCTATATATCGCCTCCCCATTATTTATGAAGGGAGATATCCCCCTACTAGTATCTAAATAAAAACCTAATTTAACAACAATGAAAAATGGGGCCATCCACTTAAGGGTTAATATCAGGAATAGTTTCACTATACTGTGGGGTGCAATAGGTGAATCAAGGGTATTTACACTATACCATAATGAAATTTATTTGATGAAGGGTAGTGGCGTATGGTATATAGATAAAGCGTTGGATGGAGGTTTTAGAGAAGGCTCCACATATGAGATATGTGGCGAGCCGTGGACATTTATAAAGGATTTACTACATAGGGTAATAACTCACGTAGCATATACGGATAAGTTAACTATCTTATATGGGCAATACTTCGACGGAATAGACCCATATAAAATAGCTTACTACGCTAGGCTTTCAGGCATTAGATATGGAGATATAAAGAGGAATGTAAGGATAATACGTGCCTTCAAGTCGGAGGACTATATAGCAGCGTTGGATAAGATTAGAAGGATAGATACAACGCTGATCCTAATCGACCCATATCTCCACCCATATACTACTAATAAGAGGAGGCTCTTCGGGGAGATATCAGCCAAGATACATCTATTAAGCAGGGGTGAGAAGACAGTTATAATATTCAATAGGCTGAACAGCTATGGATATCCAATGGGAGGCCATTTCCATAGGCACATACCCTCGGAAATAGTTTCGCTTAGGAAGATGGGCGACTATCTAGAGGTTAAACTGTTGAAGTCGAATGATAAACCATCTAAAACCTTTCTAGTAGACCTTAGAACGGAGGATGGACTTATACAACATACTCTATTGGATTGGATGGTGGGTTAGATGGGTAGAACAATACCCAGTGTGACGAAGATCATCGATGAAGAGGTTAGGAGAGTTAGGAAGTTGAAGAGGTCTATGGATAAGAGATATTGGGCTGCGATAGACCAGGTTATTAAGATGCTTAGGGGGAATAGAAACCTAATCTATAAGTATAACAGGCCTGAGGATGTGATGCTTATACCATACATAATACTGGTTAAGCACTTGACAGACTGCAGAATAGATGGTGGACAAGAGGAGTAAACGACTTAATCATTTAGGCCTAGCCCCATTCTCAAACAAGAACCTCCTAATTTCTTCAGGGATAGGGATGCTTCTAAAACTCTCCCTATCTATACACACAGCTATTACCTCACACTCCGCCGACAACACACCTCCCCTAGACTCATTATATATCCTATGGCTATACTGTATACTCTTCTCACCCACCAGGACGTCCACTATCTCAACCCTATACCTGTCATAGGGATATATTGGATAGTGGTATATACAGCCCGCCCTAACTCGGGGAAACAATATGTTGGACTCAGCCCCAACACCGCTGGAGAGCCCATACCTAGATAGCCAGAAATCCTCCTCAGCCCTCTCACAATATCTAAAGAAGTTGGAGAAGTGTACTATACCAGCAGCGTCAGTCTCACTCCAATAAGCCACCGACCTATAGACGTGTATCGCCACAGGAACCACCAAAAACGACTTAACAGAGGAATAGTAATTAAGTCTGACTCATTAAGAACACCTCCACAGATAAGGCTTAAGCAGCGGAAATCCCCACCACCAAGACTGGAAAGTGAATGTCTGAGGGTTACTTTCACAAAACTCTAACTCAATTATAATGCTGCCATCCACTTGATTCTAGTGTGATGGAGGGCTGGATATTAAGGGTATATCCCCTTAAAGAGAGAAACCTATATAGGCTTGTGATTAAGACGGGGGATAAATACGTATATAGAGATGTAGAGTATAATCCTAGAATCTATTTAGATGGTGATAGGGATGCAGTGAAGGAGCTTATCAGAGGGCTGGGGGCGTCAGAATACTTGGTAGACTATGGAGTTGAGAAGTGGTTTAAACCTCCATGGTATAGAAGTATGAAGGATGTATGGTATGTCGCCGTCCCAGGGCCTAATGAATATAGGGAAGTAATTAAATGGGTGAGGGAAGACGGTAGATATAGGCTGTGGAACACATATCCTAATGACATCCAGCAGATGATGCATAACCTAGAGATATCCACATCAACACTGATAGATCCATATAGGCTTGAGCTTCTAGAAGATCCGTGGAGCATAGAGTATGAGGAGCCTCCATTCAAGAGGGTTAGGATAAGAATCTTGGATTGGTATGGAGACGTTATCCACCCATTTAGACACCCACCTAAAACAGTTAAAGTCGAGTATATAGACCATGGAGTTGTAGAGACATATACTGACGCCTTCGATGCTATAGAAGACATTAACAGATATTCACCGGACATATTCGAATTCTACAACACACCCGCATACCACTGGTTCAGAAGGCTAGATAAACTATTTAGACTCGAGTCTAGAGTCTATATAGACTATGGCTGGAACGTCCTAGAACCTGACGAATACCATGGCTACATAGAGTTAAGCAGACTCTCCAAAGTAGATATACATGAGGTATCTAGATACAGTATAGGTAAGGTATTGACTACGATAGAGGCTTACCACGCCCTAGAACTAAGAAGATTAATACCTGATGTAAGAACCGATATGGAGAACTTCAAAACACTTGATAAATTATCCAGAGTTGATAGAGGAGGGTATATCCACTCTCCAGAACCCGGCATATATTGGAACGTGGCACAATGCGACTTTACAAGCCTATACCCATCTATAATGGTGAAGTATAATATTGGCAATGAGACGGTAAACTATAGGGGGTGTAGAGACTATATAGTTGTGCCAGAAGCAGGATATAGAATATGTAGGGATATAAGGTCTACAGTTGCATATACCCTCGATAAGATACTAACCAGACGAATAACTTTGAAGGACATGGCTAGAGAGAGGGGAGACCCTATATTAGACGCTAGACAGACAGCTTTAAAATGGATCTTAGTAACCTGCTTTGGATACCTAGGATATAGAAACGCTAGATTCGGCAAGATAGAGGCTTATGAATGTGTAACCTCCTACGCCAGATACGTAATGTATAGAGCCATCGATATAGCCCGTGATATGGGGTTCAACGTTATACATGCCTATGTAGATAGCATATGGATATCTAAGGAAGGTGCTGATGAGGAGGACTATATAAAATATTGTATGGAGGTATATAGAGACACAGGTTTTAGGATGGAGATAGACAGCATATATAGATGGCTATACATACCTACAGCCAGGGGAGGATATGGAGACTCATCAATAAATAGATATATAGGTGCATTGGTAGACGGAGGTTTCAAGGCTAAAGGTATCGAGATGGTTAGGAGGGACTCGCCAGGCATAGTCAAGATAGTACAGGAGAAGGTGCTTGACATATTGTCCAAAGCAGGTGATTATAGGGAGATGAAGGGTTTGATGGTAGATGTGGCTGAGATCGTAGCTGAATACATAGACATGCTCTCTAAAGGCGATATAGACCCTAAACATCTGGTTATCACAAAGAAACTGGGAAGGGGGATAGGTGAATACATATCTAGACAGCCACATGTAGAGGCTGCTAAAACATTGGGTGTAGAGAAGGGATATGTTAAATACATCGTATCCGAAAGAGGCTATATACCCGTTGAGATATGGGGGGATTCACATGGATACGACAGGAAATACTATATCAGGAGAGTGGTCGAGTCGTTATACAGTACACCGATAAAGCTGTTTATCGATGAATACGGCGGGATAACGATGTTGTTGAGGCGGTCGACCCATACCTAATCCGATATAGAGAGATATTTAACCCGCTTCTAAGGATGTGCCGACCCTGGTCAAAGCGGGGATTACAAAGCGGGGTTCATAATCCCTACCTACTAATAGTATACCAGACACTTGAAACATCAATAGATAGGCTATCCAGAAAACATTAACTATATATGCATATAGCATCTCCTGACCCAGAGGAGTAAATAGGATTCTATACATGCCTACCTCCAGACCTATAAATAACAGTGTGATGAGGATGAAGTGGGGAGCCAAACCCTTTATCCCCCTATCCACCTTCCTCTTGCTAGTGACTGTAAACACATGCCTCCTATGAAAGATGCTTTTAAAAAACGACTTCGTAACCTCCCAGAAGGCAAGGTTCTCAACCCCTTGATGATATATGAAGTCTTTTAAGCCGTATCCAACCACCCATCTAGATATCAATATGAATATGGCTATAGACGAGAAGAAGTATGGAATATAAGTAGCAATATAGGTCAGCGGATCCATCTTTATGAAGGACTCGCCTGTCAAGACAAATATTATGGGGGTCAGAGCCTCTATATTCCTAAGCAGACCTACACGTAGCCAGTATAGGTACCCAGATAGATAGTGTATGAACGACTTTAAATCGAGCCTCCTCCCGAGGATATCACCCAAGAGCTGGAAAAAACCTAGGCTCCACCTACCCTGCTGCCTGACGTAGGATAGCACGTCTCTAGGTGGGATACCGTAATAGACCAGTGGAGCATCGACATACACACCCCTATATCCAAGTTCATTTATCTTTATGCTTGTGGCGACATCCTCACAGACATTTCCCTCTTCAAATCCACCTACCTTCATCAACACATCCACCCTGTATATCACGCCACTCCCAATACTGAATCTACTGTGGTCGGTGAATCCAGGTAGTATAAGGTAGTAGAAGGGCTTCTGCTGTGAAGCCGCTCCAACTGCTACGGCGGAGTCCAAAATACTGTATGCCTGGGGGGTATATACATACCCAACATCGTCGTCGAAGTATGGTATCAACTGGGTGAAGAAATCTTTCGTGGGCCTCTGATCAGCATCGAAGACCGCCATCAAATCATACTTGAATCCATAACGCCGTAGGAAGTTGTTAAGATTACCCGCTTTAAACCCTCTGTTGCTATCCCTCCTGACATGCCTAACCCCCAGCCTAATACAGATCTTATCGTACTCCCCTGCCAACTCAGGGTCCCTAGAATCATCTAGAAGATATACATCCCCATATCCATATTCCTCGACAGCCACCTTAACGCTCTCCAAAGTCTCCTCAACAATCTCTGGATCCTCGTTGAAGGCCGTGACTACAGCCGCTATGCGGTATCCACGTCTGAACCGTATTATACGGGGCCTCCTCTCCCTATAGCTCAAATATGTCAACACTACATTGAGGAATAGGAGGAATCCAACTACATTCACGATCCAGATGCCAAGTGTAACCGGGAGTAGGGCTGGGTTGTCCAGAGTTAAATAGGTAGGTATCAATATCGATAGGACGAGTAGAGAGATAAATATGTGCTTAAAAATCATGTCCTAGCCTTAGACCTGACCCCAGCCTCAAACCCATCCCTCAAACCCTTTAGAAATATCTGTAGATTCCTACTGAATCTAATCAGCATCTCGTAGCTATCCAAGTCGAACTTCAGCGATGGGTTGTCCCCATCGACCTCCCTACTTAGTAGAAGCCCCTGCTGATATCCATATCTCTCCGCGTCATATTGGTTTAGCTTAAGCACATAGTTTATCACGTCCCTCCCCAAAAGATATACGGATGACACCCCCTCCCTAGATAGATCACTAGCCTTCACAGATGATGAGATCACGATTGTATGGCTGGAGCCAAGTACCCTCTCGTCACCTACTCCATACCTCTCCCTGCTATACACCTTTGGAGACTCCTCCGTCACTTGGAGTTACCCCCAGGAAATTTTTGAATACACAATAAAATTCTCGGTTTATTTTTCAATGTATATTCTCAGATAGATACAATATATATTTGCAAGACGGCAGACGTCAATATACATATGGGGAGTAGCTAACAGTGGTTAAGGAGAATCCACTGCAAATATTTCTATACTTGGGTTAATAGGTTTTTATATGGGTAGAATATGGAGTCCTCCTAGAGAGTTGGTGGAGAAGAGTAATCTAAAGATGGTTATGGATCAGCTGGGGATAGAGGATTACAAGGAGTTTCTCAGGAGAAGCATCGAGGATCACGAGTGGTTCTGGGACATTATAGTGGAGATACTGGGTATACAATGGTTCCAGATGTATGACAAGGTCGTGGATTATAGCGAGGGTGTGGAATGGGTTAAGTGGTATATAGGAGGGAGGATAAACGCTGTATACAACGTCTTAGACAAGCATATAGATACGGAGGTAGAGAGGAAGACCGCCTTTATATGGCAGGGAGAGGACGAATCGGTTGTGGAGTATAGCTATAGAAGGCTGTATACAGAGGTGAATAGGCTGGCCTCCGCACTCAAGAAGAGGGGTGTCGAGCCTGGGGAGACGATAGCTATGTATATGCCTATGTATCCGGAGACAGTCGTGATAATGTTGGCAGCTATGAGGATAGGGGCGATACCCACACCAATATTCTCAGGCTTCGGTGTCGAAGCAGTTAGACATAGGGTCGAGGATGCATATGCAAAATACGTCTTCACTATGGATAAAACCTTCAGGAGGGGTAGGGAGATAAATCTGCTAGACACAGTCTTGAGGGCTGTGGAGGGTCTGAACCATGTTAACGACGTGATCGTGGTATATAGGGGGGATGGGGGTAGGCACACTGACTATAGAGACTTCGTATCAGAAGGGGATCATTATGAGAAGCCTTTCCAGGCTGATCCGAACCATCCAGCCCTCCTACTGTATACCTCTGGAACAACGGGTAGGCCTAAGGGAATAGTCATATCCCACATCGGCTCGATTCTCCAGCCTGCCAAGGAGATCTACCTCAACCTAGACCTTAAAAATACGGATCTATTCATGTGGATAACTGATATAGGCTGGATGATGGGGCCATGGCAGATACTAGGCGTTGGATGTCTGGGAGGGACGCATGCAATAATGGAGGGTGCACCCGACCATCCCGACCCGGGTAGGATATGGAGGTTTGTATCACGGTATAATGTAACGATATTCGGAGGCTCGGCAACCCTATATAGGCTCTTCAATAAGTACGGGGCAACATGGATAGATAGGTATGGAGTATCGAGTATAAGGATACTTGGAAATACCGGTGAGCCTATAGACGAGGAGACATGGATATGGGTGATGGAGAATATAGGTAGGTGGAGAGCCCCCATGATAAACCTTAGCGGGGGTACAGAGATATTTGGGTGTCTAGTGTTGCCATCACCCATAGTCCCCCTCAAGCCATCTACAGTGTATGGACCGGGCCTTGGGATGGATGTGGAGGTCTTCAACGAGGACGGCGAGCCCGTGAGAGGGGAGATCGGCTATCTAGTATGTAGGAAGCCAACCCCCTCCATGACCAGAGGATTCTGGAGGGATCCGGAGAGATATCTAGAGACATACTGGAGTAGATGGAGGGGTGTATGGTTCCATGGCGACTGGGCGTATATCGATGAAGACGGCTTCTGGTATCTCCTTGGAAGGGTTGACGACGTCATCAAGGTTGCTGGAAAGAGGATTGGCCCGGCGGAGATAGAATCTATATTGAACAGCCATCCCTCCGTGGTAGAGAGTGCATGTATAGGGGTTGAAGACCCTGTAAAAGGCCAGAAAATAGTCTGTTTCGTGAAGGCGGCTGGGGGTGTAGAGTATCTAGAGGAGGATCTATCTAAGATGGTGGGCGATAGACTCGGTAAACCGTTTAAGCCATCCGAGATATACGTGGTTGAAGACCTCCCCAGGACTAGGAGCGGCAAGATAATGAGGAGGCTTCTCAGAGCGGTATACATGGGTAGGCCACTGGGCGATGTACAGACCCTGGAGAATCCTGAGGCGATAGAGGGGGTGAGAAGGGCCCTCAGAAGATAGAGTCAGAGGCTCCCAAACCCCCTAGAACGCTTCACACTCTCCCTGGACACCCTATCATCGAGAGCTTCATAGCTATGATAATCGATCAACTTATAGAACTCCTCCCTAGTCATAAGAAGATCTAGAAAGTTATATTGTCCACCCTCCTCAGCCAGCCTCCTATAGATATTCAAAGCGTTCAAGGCATTCGCCCGGAAGACGGTCACAGGATATATAACGAATTTAACTCCGGCCTCTCTAAACTCGTTGAAACGTATGTAGGGAGTCCTCCCAAACTCAGTCATGTTAGCGAGTATAGGCTTACCAACCTCCTTGACGAAGAGGCGGTACTCATCTATAGACTCTAGAGCCTCTGGAAAGACCACGTCTGCACCAGCCTCCACATATAGCTTCGCCCTCTCCAACGCATCCTCCAAACCATATACATTCCTAGCGTCTGTCCTAGCTATAACCAGGAAGTCACTATCCCCCCTTGCCTCTACAGCCGCCACTATACGTTGAACCATCTCGTCCCCAGACACCAGCCGCTTCCCCCTCAGATGCCCACACTTCTTAGGCATCTCCTGATCCTCTATCTGAATAGCTGCTGCGCCAGCCTCCTCCAACTCCCTCACAGCCCTAGCCACGTTCAAGACTCCTCCAAAACCCGTATCGGCATCCACTATTAGAGGTATTCTAGAGACTCTAGTGATAAGTCGGGTGAAGAAGCTGAGCTCAGACAGGGTTATAAGCCCTAGGTCTGGCATGGCTAGACTCCCCGTCAAGGCCGCACCGCTTAAATATATAGCCTTGAAACCTAGTTTCTCCGCTAGTAGGGCTGTGAAGGGGTTGTACACACCCGGAACCATATAGGTCTCTCTATCCCTAATCATCTCCTTTAGAAGTGGCTTGGTATCCACCCTACCCTCCAGAAACCTCATCTAAATCACCAAAGCCTCGGATAGTTCTGGAAGGTCATACTTCTCAAGATACAAACATATACTAATAATCTCCTCTATCGACTCCTCCGGATAGTATGGGTTTAACAACCTACGCACCTTATCTATGAGTAGCTTCTCAACCTCATATCCAGAGCCTGGATAACCCCTCGGCCTAAAAACAGTCTCCTCATATATAGAGCCATCCTTGAGATACACCTTAACCCTGTTTGGCACCTCCTCAGGATATCTACCGTCTAACTCTGGATCCACCCTCACCTCCATATTATCCATAACCTCCCTAATCCTTGGATCCGCCAACTTATCCCGTGAATATGCATCCAGCCATATCTCACCATAAACCAGGGTATAGGCTACTATATACGGTAGGCTGTGATCCGCCGTCTCACGGTTCTCGGGCCTCCATTTCTCAGGATGCTTAACTATAATATCATATGAAGCCTGTGTAGTATCGACCACAACCCTCGATATATCTCTGTAGCTGAAGCCATATCTCTCCTTAAGTAGGAGAGCCGCATCCACAGCCGACTGAGCATGGTATTCGACAGGGTGGAACTTCATATAACTCTTGAGTATCGACTCAGGATTCGAAGCATCCTTTAGAGACTCGATAGGCTTGGGGTCTAGCTTCAGACCTAACTGTTTTACAAAACCCATCTCCCCAGTAAAAGGCTTGTCAGGCCCCTGATACCCCTTCATAGCAAGGAAGATCGAGAACAATGCATGTCTACAGGCCTCTGAAGCGGCGGAGGCCTTCCACATCCTTATTCTCCCAGACCTAGTCTGCCTAAGAGATATATGTGGCACAGCAGCTATGGCCAGGGCCTCCGCGATCTCCTCCTGTGATAAGCCCATCAGGTTACCAAGTCCTGCGACTGCTCCCAACATGGTATAGTTTACATGGTCCCAGCCATTTACACGTAGGGAGGCTGAGTCACATAGCCTAATACCCACTTCATAACCCACGGCAACACCCCTTATTAAATCGGTTGTATCAAGAGATAGGTATTCAGAGGCAGCATATAACGAGGCTATCATATCACTGGGGTGAAGAGGCTCAAGCGATAGATATGTATCGTTAAAGTCTAGGGCCCTGACCATAGAGCCGTTGACAAATGCGGCTGACTCAGGCACGGTCTTGAAATCTGAAAACCATATGGTGGAGCCGTCTATCAATGGATACTCACCTATATATCCAGACCTTAATATCCTGATTGCATCTGTACTCAACGAGGCAGCCGATACAGCTATCGAGTCAAGCAACCTATACTTAACCTCCTTCGCGACCGCCGCAGATATGTCGCTATCCGACACTCTAGATGAGAACTCAGATATTGACTTCTGAATAAAATCTTCAGACTCAGTCATAAGAAGTGAATTCTACCATATAGAGTATAAATAATGGACTGGGTTATGTGAGACTAAGTTCTATAAGAATATAACCTCCATCCCCACCCACGTTGAAAATTACCATATAAAACCTATCACCATACTTAGTGGGAGGAATGATTCTATAAGACCCGTTAAAAATCCTTTGTATGGCCATATCCCCACTATACTGGTCATATATCGTCAAGATAGTACTATTGTACCTATAGCCTAGAAGCACTATATAATTATTAAACTCTTCTAGGAACACATAAAATGTATCGTTATCCCCAAAAAATGGTGGTAATGGGCCGTATGAAACCTCTCCAGTGACTCTAGAAACCCTAAGAATAAAGGGATTGTAGTCCTGACCAACTAGACTGAAATAGTCCAAAAGCACCTATAGACCCAATGTAGAAAACATTCGTTATTTCAGAGGGTAAGGATACGTTATACAGAATCTCCCCTGAGTATAGATCTATCACCCCAAGGTTATAGACCCCATCATTGTAGGTTACGATATATATGTTTTCATCAGCCACCCAATAAGACATCAAACTTTTAGGATTATCTAAGGAGATCACCTCATATAACCCTGTCAAATCAATCATCAACACCTTAAAGTGTGAGACGTTATTCACAAAAACTACGTATTTGTCTCCCGCAGTCGAAATATCTATAGCTCCCTCAGGCAATGTATACCTAACCATAGGTCTGATCTCACCTCCATCTCCAATATCCATGATATGAAGAGAGTCACCTATCAAGACACCTACAGACTCCATGGCACCTATAACCTCAGCTGTTTGAGCTGAGCCTAACACAACCCTATCTTTAAACCGACCATTTAGATCATATGTCTCTAGATAAAAACGATTCTCTAAAAGATTCTCCCTATGGTATGTAAGTACGGCGAGATAGGATCCAACTATCAACGGCTTTCCCATAATCGTTAACTTCTCCTCCATAAGCTCCAAATACACAGTTCTACTACTGAAATTACCCAATGTAATCTCAATAATGACAGGTTCTATCCCCTCATACAGTGAGAATCCAACTATGTAGATTTTATCACCAAATAGAATAGAGTCTGAAATGAACATATTGTTATAATCAAGAACAACGTCTCTAACATTCAACGACCTCCCTACATTAGAAACGTCGTTGAGAAGACCAGGAAAAGACGTGATAGTAAAAATTAATGCTATACCAGCCAAGACAGATAGGATTAGCAACGCCACAGCCAAGTCTTTAAACCTATTTTCGGAATGCACAGTCACCATATACCCCCCACTTTAAATCTCAACCCAGTTAAATCCTGTAAAAGTAATTATAATGCTAGAGTCAGTGTTTATAGTTGACAAGGGTATCCTCAAAATTATGTAATCACCTTTTTCAAGTTTGATATCCAAAGACTTACCATCCCATGACGTGACTATACTAGAATAACCACTAAATAAGTTTCAGTTTCAATAGAGGCATACACTACGGCGCCTTCCCCCCAGACTACTACGTCTACCGACCTTATGTATGAAGCCTCATAGTACATCTCAGGAATAAACTGTAATACCATAATATCCAGGTATCCTGAGTTGAATGATAGAGCTCCAAATACCTCCCTAGGTACAGGGATGGAAAGGGTGTCAATTCCATTAAAATCGAAGTTGAGTTTACCTATTGATATATACATCGATCCATTACCTATATAAACGATTGGACACCCCACACCTCCACATAATGGTGAGGATATGTAGGGAAGACCCACATCTAGAGTCCAGCTCCTCACTCCATCCGTATAGTAAGACTGCATGTAAAGCAAACCATATATGTAATCCCTATTCTCATACTCTACAAAATTTATCACATTGAAAAACGGTGAACAACCTTGCGACTGGGAATTACACATCCACAATATCGATGTGAAATCACAACTTGGAAACTCTTCAGAATAATAATAAACCCTGTATTTAGGAGAATTAGAGGCTGGAGAGAACTCGATATGAGCATATAAACCCTCAATGGAATATACATTAGTCGTTTAATCATAGAAAGCAGTTATTGATATCTCACCCTGAGTTACTCCAGAGGCATCAATGTATTGAAAAGATCTAGAATCATTCTGCCATCCCGCCAAAATGAAATGCATATTGAACAACAACAGTGTAAATATTAACGACAACACTCTATACAACTTTTATTCATATATCTTTATTTTTTCTACACCAAAAAAACAATAGTATGTAAATCAAATATGTTCATATATATTACTTATATCCCAATATCGATATATAGTAATATGGAGATGGGTGTTTATATTAGCTAACAAGGTTAATCTAATCCATGGCTGGGGTAACTATTACACTAGGTAGTGTCGACTATCCTCACTGGAATCAACATTAACTAATATTTTGTAAATACCATTTATTCACAAACGACTATGTGCAATTATGTGGATTATGAAGGTTGTTAAGGGTCTAAGGGATGTTTATGTGGCTGAGAGTAGAATATGTAGGATCGACCCTGAGGAGGGGAAGATATATATCTATGGGTATGACATGGACGAGTTAGCCGTTAAAAGTAATTTTGAAGAGGTCTCATACCTACTCCTATATGGTTACCTCCCAACAAAGAGGGAGTACCATGAGTTCCTCTCCAAGATCAAGGGGTCTATGAGTCTTCCAGAACCTGTTATAGAGTTCATTAGGAGAGTCCCACAGAACATCGATATGATGGAGAGGCTGAGAACAATAGTGTCTTACATCGGTAATTTACGTGAGAGGGAGTTGGTTAGAGATGAGGAAGGGATTAGAGAGTATGCTATCGACCTGATTTCGAAGATGCCCAGCATAATATCATATACATATAGGTTTGAGAGGGGTTTGGAGCCGATCGAGCCCAGGGACGACCTCTCTCTTGCTGGGAATCTACTGTATATGGTGAAGGGCGAAGATCCTGATCCCCGGGATGTAAGGGGGTTAGACATTAGTTTAATCCTATATAGTGAGCATGGAATGAACGCCTCCACATTCGCCTCCATAGTTGTCGCCTCCACAGGGAGCGACTACTACTCATCCATATTGGCAGGTATCGGAGCCCTAAGAGGACCTCTACATGGATATGCAAATACCGATGCCCTGAAACAGTTTATAGAGATTGGGGATCCCGACAGAGTGGATGAATGGTTCAGAGAAAATATTGAATCTAGGGCGAGAAGGCTCATAGGATTTGGACATAGGCTCTACAGAATACATGATCCAAGGGCTAAACACTATCAGAAATGGCTTGAAGAGAATGGTAATAGGTTTAGTGGAGAAGCAAGGAAGGTATATGAGATAGCTATCAGACTATATAGGAGGGCTTTAAACAGCTTCCTAGCGGATAAAGGGATATATCCAAACTGCGATTATTGGAGTGGACTTATGTATTATTCCATGGGCCTCCCTATAGAGATATACACACCCATATTCCTACTATCCAGACTCACCGGCTGGACAGCCCATATAATCGAGTATATAGAGAACAACGTATTGATAAGGCCTAGAGCACTCTACATAGGGCCTGAACCGAGGGAATATATCCCGATTGATATGAGACAGGGAGATACTAGCTAATCAACTCTTCAAACTCTGTAAGCTCCACATCTCTAACGTTTACATACCATTCTGGAACATAGTCCAAACCAGGGAGTGGTTTATAACTCACTCTACCCTCCTCCACCTTAAATATGAAAGGCTCTGAACCATACACAACATCTCCATCTATCAGGTTGAGAAGTGGGTAGACCGTATCAGGGAGGTGGTTTTTAACGTCTACTTTAAAGATCTTGAGTATCAACACCTCACCCACTTCATATATAACGTCTACATCCTTGATTAGGATAAGACCCTCACTAGGGTCTAACCCGTAATTCAGCTCTATGATATGGATCCTGTCTCCATAGATATAGCCTCTCAAGACCCTAATGATCTCCAGCTCTACGACTGAATGTATATATTTCAAGTCAGGATTAGACTCCTCATTTATAAAGATCAGGCTGGTTATGTTGACCACCCTAGCCATGACTATGGGAAACGTATTTGAATTTAGATAGTCATATAGCGAGTCAGCTATATAGCTGGACGGTATATAGGTCCTAACATTCTCCGCATATACTTGTGGAATAGAATATCTACCCAAGAAACTCAACTCGTCATCACGATATTCATATACGTAAATTAAATCCATAGAGTCCCTGGGGAGGCCCACCTCTAGAATAGTGTATAGCACCAACATGGAGATTATCAATATGGATGTGGCCACGACCTTTAGAGACTTATACATAGACTCTCCAGAGAGCAGGGTGAGTAGGTTGTAACCAACCCATGTACAGACTATATTAGATTTGCTCACCTCATGCTTGGAGTCGACAGATTCGAATCTCATCCCCCAAATCATTCCAGATATATATGTAGGCGATATGCTTAAATCTAATATGGTGAAAGTAACGTTTATGGCTGGACCCGGATTATGATAGTTCTCAGGAGATACCAACTATCTAGTATGTATAACCCCAATCTATATACGTCTCTCGAGCCTACTCTCTAGGTAGGCCCAGAACATGTCTAGCTATATAGTTTAGAGCCAGCTGCTGTGTGACGGGTGCAAGTCTCAGAAGATTTATCTCCCTCCACCACCTCTCGACATGGAACTCCCTTGCATATCCATATCCTCCAAACGTCTGCATAGCCCAGTAGACGGCCTCTATAGCAGACTCTACAGATACATACTTAGCTATATTTGTGTCCCTACCAACCCCCTTCAGAAGATTAGATCTGGACACCACCTCCTCATAATCCTTTGGATCCCTAGGGGGTGGGATGGAGTCGTATGATGCGGCCGCCTTATACGCCAACTCCCTAGCACCCTCTAGATAGGCGTAGGACTTAGCCAGGGAATGTTGTATAGCCTGGAAACTCCCTATCCTCCTACCAAATACAACCCTGTTTTTTGCATACTCAACCGCCTTCGAAATAGCTAAATACCCTATCGATACAGCCCCTATCGAGAATCCAATCCTCTCTGGATTGAGTATGTCTAGTAGGACGTGCCACCCACCGTCCAGAGGCCCCAAGATAGAGTCTCTAGATACCTTCAAGCCCTCTATATATACTTCATGGCTATGGCTATAGTTGATCCCATGCTTAGGGATGGGTGAGTATTTCACACCATCCCCCTTCTCAGCTATAAATAAGGTTATTCCATGCCACCTCCTACCATGTATCGGCTCCGACGTCCTAGCCACCACTATGAAGACTCCAGCCTTATCCAGACCGCTTATAAAGACCTTCCTACCATATATCGTGTATCCATCACCCTCCTCCACCGCCCTTGTCTTAATGGATAGGGTGTCACTCCCTACATCAGGCTCTGTAAGGGCCAGAGCCCCCTGCAGATCGCCCTCGGCAATTCTAGGGAGATACCTCTCCTTTTGATCCTCTGTGCCATACCTCACGATAGGTATAGCGAGGAATATCTCCGTCAACATTATATACCATACTCCCGCCATACCGGCGCCTCCCCTTACAAGCCCTTCTATAGCAGCCCCCAACTCCTTCAAACCATATCCACTCCCACCATACTCTTCCGGGATCACCAGCCCCATGAAACCCTGTTCAGAAAGTTCACTATAGAACTCACCTGCAAACTCCTCCCTCAAATCCTTCTCCATCCAATACTCAAGAGGATATTTTTGGGAGAGTTTATATGCGGACTTGAAGATCATCTCCTGGTGGCCATCGAATCCCTTTGGGATCTCCATACACAATCTAATCCCTAGACGACAGTTTTAAACAGGTGATTATAGCATCTACCTATACACCCCATATCCTACGTCTAACTGACTCGTTACCCACCAACTCATCGATCGAGCCGTGGAAAATCGTCTCGCCACGGTCGATTCCATAAACCCTATCAACTATATCTCTAATCCTATTTACGTTCCCAGCTTCCGTGATGAGTATACCAATGCCATCCCCCCTCAAACTATTAATAACCTCTCTAACCCTAGCCACGATCTTCGGGGCTAAACCCTCTAGAGGCTCATCCATCAATATAATCTTAGGACTACGTATCAAGGCTCTGGCTATCGCGAGCATCTGCTGCTCCCCACCACTCAGATGGATACCCCTCCTATCTCTAATCCTCTTGAGATCTGGGAATACGCTATATATCTCATCCAATATATGCTTGGGTGGCCTCGACCCATACGCAACCTCGAGATTCTCCTCCACAGTCAGGTCAGGAAATATGTATCTACCTTGAGGAACCATAGATATTCCATATCCAGCTATTTTATACGGCTTCAAACCGTCTATCCTCCTACTAACCCCATCCACCAACTCTATGGACCCTCCACTTGGTTTGAACACACCCATTATAGTCTTTAATGTGGTGGTCTTGCCCGCACCATTCCTACCTATCAATGCAACTACCTCTCCCTCCTCCATCTCTAGAGATACCCCGTTCAAGACCCTAACGCCAGATATCTCTACAACTATATCCCTAACCAAAATCTTCACTTTACTTCACCCCCTAGGTATGCTTGTATAACCTCCGACATCCTCATGACCTTCTTAGGCACGTCATAGGCTAGAACCCTACCTTCATGCATCACTATCAACGAATCAGATATCTCATGCACCACATCTAGGTCGTGCTCCACAACTATAAAACTAGTGTGAAACTCGTCTCTAAGCCTCGTTATCAGCCTAGCCATATCGCGCTTCTCACCATGGGTCAAGCCTGAGGTGGGTTCGTCCATCAAAAGTATCCTTGGATTCTGTATGATTGAGAGGGCTATATCAAGCTTCTTCCTCTCTCCATGGGAGAGTTCGGAGGCCCTCACCTCCAGCCTATCCCCCAACCCAAATATCTCCGACACTTCTATAACCGTCTTCTCCACATCTCCATATGACGTGTATCTACGTGTGAATACCCCTAGCATCCCCTCCCTAGTCATTAGAGAAGCCCTAAGATTATCTCCCACCGTCAAACCCTCGAATATATTTGGTATCTGGAAAGACCTTCCAATCCCCAGCCTCGAAATCTCGTGGGAAGGCTTCCCAGTTATCTCCATCCTCCCCTCCCCAGAATATAGGATTATCTCTCCTGAGTCTGGGGGGAGTACCCCACTGAGTAGGTTTAGTAGAGTCGTCTTCCCAGCCCCGTTTGGACCCACTATGGATAGGATCTCACCAGAGTAGAGTTTTAGAGAGACGTCTTGCACAGCTCTCACATTACCAAAGCTTTTAAACAGGTTCCTAGCCTCCAACACCAACTCTTTACCTGACACGTCTAACAACCCCCTCTATAAAGCCTACTAATCCATTGGGAGCTAGGTAGACAATGGCAGCTAGTAACACACCCATTATCAGCTGCCAGAATTCTGTGAAGCCGGTTGCGAAGGTATTTATGTATATAAATATTAATCCGCCAATGAACGCTCCGATAACCCTCCGAGACCCTCCTAAGATAGTCATCATTACTATCAAGGCGCTGAAAGTCCAATACGCTATCTCGGGGGTTATAGCCCTATGTAGGGGTGCATATAGAATACCCGATAGGGATACGTAGTAGGCACTTATCACATAGCTTAGCAGCCTCACCCTAGACACATTTATCCCGAGAGCCCTTGCTCTATCTGGATTATCCCTAACTGTCTGGAACGATAGGCCCATAGGAGTTCTTACGAGCCACCATGCGAGTATAACCATTATTGAGACGATCGAAAGTATAAGGTAGTAGTATGATTCTACGCTGCCGAGGAGACGGGGGATATTATATATTCCTTCATCCCCTCCGGTTACATCCCTCAGCTTAAGTATAAGCGAGTACATGAGCTGTGCAAATGCAAGGGTCAACATCGCAAAATATATCTCAGTATGTCTGAGGCTTAGATATCCCGTTATAATAGCGACGATAAAGGTGAGGCCCAACGCCATCAGTAGGCTCTGTACAGGGTCTAAACCCATCTTCACCAGCCCTATGGCCAGGCCGTAGGCACCTGCACTGAAGAACATCGCATGTCCAAAACTTATCAACCCGGTATAGCCATATAGAATGTTGAACCCCACCGCCGCCAACCCATATAGTAGACCCACCGACAACGTTCTAACTCCATATGTGGACAGGCTAGTTGGGAGTATAGCGAGGAATATCAAGAGGGTGACTATAGATGCCAGCTCGCTATCTATTATATTCCTCACTTCCTCCCCCTCACCTCCCTACCAAACAAGCCTCTAGGCCTGAAGAGGAGGACAGCCGCCATAACCATATATACCAGTGCAATCTCAAACACCGGGAATACGAGCGCCATCAAAACCCTTATCAATCCAATAATCAGGCTCCCCACAAACGCCCCTAAAATACTCCCCATACCACCAATCACTATAACGGCGAAGCTATATACTATTGCGTCTCCCCCCATGCCTGGCGATGCTGTATATAGTGGGACAGCCACACCACCCGCCAACCCCGCTAGAGCCGCTCCCAAGCCGAATGAGATTGTAAAAATCCTATCTACGTTTATACCAAGAGTAGATGCAACCTCAGGATTATATGCCGCAGCCCTAATCATCCTTCCATAGGTTGTTCCAGTGAAGAACCAGTGTAGAACGAAACCCACCAATAGGCCTAGAGCCGTCGCCGAGATCAGATACACAGGAATTTTAAAACCCATTACATCGATGCTGAAACCGGGTATGACTGGGAAGGCCTTATACTGAGCCCCCCATATCATCTTGACAATATCATCAAGTATGAATATAAGTGCGAAGGTGAGGAGGAGCTGTAGATCCTCAGGCTTATTATATAATTTCTTCAGGAGAACCCTCTCGATAAACATACCTACCCCGCCTACAACAAGTATGGATGATATGAAGGCCAACACCATGGAAAAGGGGTTTATCCCCAGCCACTCTACGACAACGGTGTAAGTGACGTAAGCCCCCAACATATAGAGGGCTCCATGAGCCAAGTTAAGTATCCTCATTATTCCATATATAAGGCTTAGACCCGACGATATGAGGAATAGGATAGAGGCATAGTAGAGGGCGTTGAAGAGCTGGGCTATAAAATATCCATGCTCCATATAAACACCTTACCACACATGTAAAAAATAATTGTGTAAAAAAGGGGGGAAGTTAGCAACTCACCATCGTCTCAAGAGGTTCAGGAAACACTTTTGAGGCTGGATACACTATCAAGTCATCCAAGATAGGCATTGGATATTGTGGAGCCCCCCTCCTCAACCTTCCCCAGAATACGTCATACATACCTTGGTGATCCTCAGGCCTTATGTAGACTGACCCCATGGGTCCTGGAACTGTCAATCCTTCAAGAGCCTCGACAACATCATCTACATCAGGCCACTTCCCAACCCTTAAATAGGCTAATTCAATCGCCTGTTTAATTGCATATATAGCTGTATAGCTGGTTGCAGCCACATAGGGGGGATAGTTACCAGTCTTCTCCATAAACTTATTCACGAACTCTGCGTTAAATGGATAGACGTCATGCGGCGGATACAGGAACCAGTATCGCCCGCTACCCCAGACATCCACGTTATCCGGTACGTTCTCATCCCCAATACCTTCCAGCGTATCAGTAGCTCCCAGCATAGCATTCATATACACCTTGACATCGTCGAATAGGCCTTTAGCAACCGCCTGTTTAAAGAAGGTTACCGCATCACCACCCCATAAACTAGAGAATAGTAGGTCTGCCCCACTCGCTCTAATCTGATCTATATATGTACCATAATCTGTAGTGAATAGGGGCGTATATATAGGATCTAGAAACTCTAGATCAGGCATCAGCTCCGACAGCTTCCCAGAGAATATAGCCCATGAATCATACCCATATGCATAGTCTGGACCAATATTAGCTACCCTAGTCACCTCACCATCATAAAACTCCTCGACTATCATAGCGGCCATCACATCAATAGGCTCCTCATACATACTTATCCTAAAGATATACCTCCTCCTCTCACACTCAGTCAGTTTTGGGGTGGCTGCATGAGTGACTATAAGCGGTATCTGGAGCTCATCCTCTATCAAGGGTATTGCCTTCAAAGCATCCCCACTACTGTCCAAACCAACTAAGAACTCGGCACCCTCCTCCTCAACCATCCTAGCCAAGTTATCGAGTACCCGCTCCCTATCAGCCTCATCCTTCGAGGTCAGCTCTATCCTCCTACCAAGGATACCACCAGCGTTATTAATCTCCTCGACTGCAAGCTCTATAGCGGCAGCGGCATTTGTCCCATATGTGCCTAGAGCCCCAGTCATAAAATACATGTAGCCTATCTTAAGGGGCTCATCAGGTATTCCCGGCAGACCCTCAATAGGCTCCTGGACATCCACGCCCCCCTCTTCAGCAGGTGCTGTAAAGTATCCCAGCCCATATCCTGCAGCCAGCCCCGCAGCTCCAGTTATGGCGTATTTCAACCACTCCCTCCTAGAAACCCCGTTACCAGACATTTCAAGTCAAAAAATGTTACCATTGGATTAAAATTTTTATTCAGTAAGCTTTTATATATTAACTATTTTAGGTTTATACCTAATCCTTCCCGAGAGGGACAAGATACAGTGTAGGATACTCCTCACCGTCTCTAACCCCTATCTCCCACCTAACCGTCATGTCAGGGGATATCTCTTCATAATCTCCCTTCACAATCCCCACAACTTTAACCCCCTGGAAATCCGCTACCCCTACGACATAATCTGGATAGTTACTGTGTGTCTGGGGCTTGACATTTATCTCCGCATAGGTTATAAGCCGCCCCCTACTTGGGACCTCGATCCACTCTAGCTCTCGAGATCTACACGATTTACACTGTGGTACAGGTGGATAATGCTTTAAACCACACTTCTTACATATGACACCATATAGCTTTCCATCCTCCAACCCCTTAAAATACCTCTCAAGACCCCCTAGAGAACTGTGTATCCTGAGGTTGAAGACCCTAGACTCCATAAGTATAGGGTCACCAGTCTTCTTGTCAAACGCTACCCTACCCATGTAATCACCTCCTCAGGATAGATACATAGGCATATTGCCCCACCCCACCTACGTTATGGGTTAGACCATAACCATTATTAATTGGGGCCTGCCTACCCTTCTCCGCCTCACCCCTAAGCTGCTTAACAATCTCCACGAACATGGCCTCACCAGTAGCTCCAACCGGGTGACCCTTCGCCTTTAAACCACCATCTAGATTAACCGGTATCTTACCCCCGATATACGTCTCACCCTCCCTAATCAGCTCCACACCCTCTCCTCGAGGCGCGAATCCAAGATCTTCATAAGCAAGTATCTCTGCTATCGTGAAACAGTCGTGTACAGTTGCTACATCAACCTTTCCAATAGGACTATCTATACCGGCCATCTCATAAGCTATCTCGGCAGCTCTCCTAGCAGACTCGATCGATGTGAAAGAGGATCTATAGGATAGTGATGCTGGCATAGAAGCCACTCCGAAACCTTCTATCCATATAGGGGTATCAACATGATTCCTCCTAATCCACTCCTCAGACGATAGGACAAGTGCGGCAGCCCCATCAGTTATAGGGCTGCAATCATAGAGCTTAATGGGCCTAGCTATATACCTACTATTTAGACACGTCTCCAACGTTATCTCCCTCCTATACTGGGCCTTGGGGTTTAGAGAGCCATAGTAATGATTCTTGACAGCGACTCTACAGAAGTCCTCCTCGGTAGCACCATATTTATTCATATAACTCTGCATAAATAGGGCGTAATACCCTGGGAAGGTTATGCCGTAGTCCCTAACCTCCCAGAAATAGGAGCCGAGCCTAGCTAGATACTCCACGGCAGTAGGTGTCTCAAACTCGTTCATCTTCTCCAAGCCTATCACGAGGACGTTATCAACAGCACCACTCCTAACCATGTTATAAGCTGTATATACCGCGGCTGACCCAGATGCACATGCAGCCTCAACCCTATGAACACCCTTTGGATTAAGCCCCATATACTCCATATATATTCCAGCGGGGCTAAACTCAGGTGTGAATCCAGTCGTACTAAACACGACGTAATCAATATCCTCAGGAGATATTACACCTTCATCCATCAACTCCCAATACGGCTCCAGAACCAACTCGAATATGTCTACATCTGTCCTCCTACCGAATCTAGATATACCTATAGATGATATGCCTACCTTCATCCCGAGCCAATATACTATAATCAGGATTGAACAATATATCGTTTACATAGGTGTAGCGAGTAGTATCGTGGCAATAGCAACTGCAGCCATCCCTATAGAGAGGGTTTTAACCATTCCATAATCTATACCAACCAGTAATAAAGCGGGGATCCAATATAGGAATCCCCCTATACCTATGAAGACCAGTCCAATGAGAAGGGCCTCGAAGCTGGGGTATAGAACTGATATTAGGGGAGTTAATGATACAAGGAACACTATATACCCAAGCCTCTTAAACACCGTTCCAGACTCCACCCTCACCAGATACGACCCTGGAAGTATAAACAGAAGTGACGATCCTATATACATGGCTAGCGGAGGAAGTGAAAATTTACCTATATTCTCTATACCCACTGCAAAGATGGTCATTAAGAGTATAGCCGCAGAGGTGGAAGAAGATAATAGACCTATAAATATAAGTATTACACCTACTCCAAGCCTACCGGAGCTATTCATAACCATATAAAGATGGATGGATACATATATCGAGTTAATATTGGCGGCATCACAGGCATCTCATCAGCCCCTTATATACTCCCTCCCTATTAAATCCCTCGCAATTATTATCTTCATGATGTTTTGGCCTCCCTCCGCCCCCACTAGATAGCTTAGTATCCCTAGCCACCCCCTATACACGTTAGACTCCTTCATGTAGCTGAAGGCACCCATCCACTTCATAACCTCCTCATAAATCCTGGCTGCAGTCTCAGGACCCTTATACTTGGCTAGAGCCACTGGTACGTTCAAATCCCTTGGATTATAATTGGGATCCCTCTCCCCATATATTTTATCTACAAGCCACGCGGCTCTGTAGGTAAATAACCTTGCTGCCTCAAGCTCAGCATATAGCTCCGAGAACCTCATGTATATACCTTGGAATGATGAAAGCCGCCTTCCGTTAAACAACCTCCTATCCCTAATCCACTCCACACCTTTGTCCAACGCCCACCTAGCGCTACCAACACATGCGGCAGCCACCAGTATCCTCGCTATATTGAAGCCCTCCATAAGTATGTAGAACCCCTTCCCAACATCACCCACTCTATACTTGTCATCTAGGGGGAACGAGCTTAGTTTGAATAAACCTGTGGACAGGCCTCCACGACCTATCTCCTCCAATATAGAATATTCTATATCTCCAAGGAGCTGACCATCCAACCTAGGTAGGAAGGCGAAGGTGGTGATGTTCCTATGCCCATAATCTAAAGAACCTGTCTTAGAAACTAGTAGCCACCCTCCCCCATCCAGCTGCTCCAAGACCTCTCTAACACCGCTAATATATATTTTCTCACCGGAGACGCGCCATACGTCTCCATCCCTCTCAGCAAATGTCCTTATTCCAGCTACATCCGACCCGCCATGGGGCTCTGTACTAGCTATTCCGAAGAAGTATCTACCTTTCACGACATTTGGAAGAACCTCTCCCTTCACCTCATCCCCAGAGTATAGTTGGAGGAGATATGGCCACCCATTGTTTAGGAGGACGTATACAGCTATAGCGACAGCGGGATCATGATATGCAAGCTCTTCAATAGCTATTGCAGTTCTTAGATAAGTCTCGCCTAGACCGCCATACTCCTCAGATATGGGTATACCTAGCAGACCCTCCTCTGCCATCCTAGAGATCAACTCCGTAGGTATCACACCCGACTCATCAATCTCGATCCATCTGGGAGAGACATATCTCTCGGAGAACTCTGCAATAGTCTTCCTAAACAACTCATCCTCCTTAGAGAGGCTAAAATCCATCGTCTACACCAATCCATATTAATGCCTCAATTTGTTTTAAAACGTCCTACTCTCCTCTCCTCCTATAGGGAGTCCCCAGTGTCCGGGGGGCTTTTACAAGCCTCTTGAATCTAGTGCTATGCACAAGCGTCAAAAGGATTATAGTGGATATATATGGGGTGGTAGAGGCTATTCTAGAATCTATAGGTAGGTTGAACACCTGACTGAGTATCCCCGCCTGGGTTAGGAGGCCGAAGACGTGTGAGATAGGTATCGAGAGTATAGGATTCCACATAGATGATATTACTAGTGCCAGTGCGATCCATCCCCTACCCCCAGTTACACCCATGCTCCAGACCGGGATGAGAGATAAGGTTATCTTAGCACCTGAGAGACCTACTAGGAATCCACCGACAACTACTGCCAGCATCCTCAGCCTATAAACGTCATACCCTAGATAGTCTAACCCCTCTGGATTATCCCCAAGCCCATCGAGTATAAGCCCCAGCTTAGTATACCTAGTTAATACATAGAATATAATGGCTGATGCATACGCCAGTATCGAGAGGGTATCGAAGAGCCATATGATAGGTTCCATAGGCTCTATCTCCATGCCTGAATAGGCTGAGCCTATGGCACCACTTAAACCCAACCCTATGAATAGCACGCCTAGACCACTTAATACCTGGTCTGCCTTGACATATATGGAGAAGAAGCCGTGGAGTAATGACAGTGTTGATCCCGTTATACCGGCTACTAAGATAGCTAATGCATGGTCGTTGAACGCTATATAGGAAGCCACGGCTGACAATGCGGATAGGGACATTATCCCCTCGATACCTAGGTTAAGGATGCCAGCCCTCTCCTTAATCATCTCACCTAGAGAAGCTAGCAGGAGAACAACTGAAGAGTTGACTACTAAGGCTATGAAAGCATCCTCCATATCCATTCCACCACCTTATCCAAAGCACTTCTAGATATCACCATGAGTAGGAGTAGTCCATGCATTATGTATGTGGCCTCGGTAGGTACACCCGCTACAATAGCCACTGTGTATGAGCCATATAGAAAGCCTGAGAATAATATTGAGGCTATCGGAATAACCATAGGATTGTTGGAAGACATTAGGGAGACTATTATAGCTGTATACCCGAGGCCAGATGCGAAGCCGGGTCTAAGCCTATAGAAGTTCCCCGTGAAGTCTAGACCCCCAGCCAATCCAGCCATCAAACCGCTTATGAAGAGGGTTCCAAATATCATCCTCATCTTGGAGTAGCCCGCATATTCATAGGCGTCTCTATTTAGCCCATATACTTTTATCTTAAACCCAAACCTAGTCCTATACATAATTAGGTAAACTAGTAGGGATGCCAACAGAAGTAGGATTATATTCGACTCGTATCCAAATATGATCGGCATTCTATAGCTATATGGTATTTCAGGGGTGACTGGAAAACCTTGTGTAGCAGGATCCCTCCACCCCCCATATACATAGTAGAACATGATGTATAATGCTACATAGTTCAACATGAGGGTAGATAGAACCTCATTCACATCGAGCCTATACTTGAGGTAGGAGGGTATGGAGGTATATATTCCTCCCGCAATGGCAGAGGCGATTAACGGAATAACTGGATTCTCTAAAGGAGGGGATAATACATATACTACAAATGCCGCTGCAAGCCCACCAATAATATATTGGCCCTCACCACCTATATTCCATATACCAGCCTTGAATGCTATCGCCAATCCAAGAGATATTATACCCAGAGAAGCTGCTAGTTTAACAGTCTCTCTAAAACCATTTAGATCTAGAAAGGCGTTCCTCACCATCTTAATATAGACTTCTATCGGATCACCCCCATAGTATATTATAACGAGGGAATACAGGGATAGTGCGATTGAAATGGATAATATGGCTGCTAACAACTCCTTCCTCAAGCGTTCCACCCTATTCCAGACATCAGCCTTCTAGCCCACTCCACATCTAGTTCGTTGGAATCCACTCCATCACTGACTCTACGCCTATACATAATCCTAACAACACCTCCCAAGTTTACAGCCTCCATCACATCCTCCGTAAAGTAGTAGACATCCACACCCCTCTCTGCAGCCTCCCTAACTCTCATCCAGATCAGCCGCGTGCTTCTTGTATCCAAACCCCTAGACGGAAACATCAATACACACCTATCCCTCCCTATCTCAAGCTCCCTCCCAACAACAAACCTCTGGATATTACCACCTGATAACTTGCCTATATCCATGTATATGTCCCTCGCCAAAACCTCATACCTCTCTAATATATACTTTGCTGTCTCCACAGGGTTCACATCCTCCCTATCCAAAACCCTGAACCTAACGTTGTCGACTAGAGACATACCAGGCACTATAGAGGCATATGGGTAGCTCGGCACATAACCTACGAACCCATTATACGTAAGAAGGTCACGGGCATATTCCAACTGTCCATTACCTTCAACACCTAAAATTATGTTGAGATTATCCATCACCTCACCAACTCCCTCATCCACATCAACCTCTCTAAACATCCTCTCCTCTAGAACCCTAACATCACTCGGTTCACCAACGTAGGATACAGACCCACCCCTCAATATCGTCACCCTGTCACAAACCTCCATAACTTCATCCAACCTATGGCTTATGTATATGAATGAGTAACCCATCTCCCTCAAACCCCTAATCATTTCCAACAACTCCCTAGCCTCTATAGGCGACATAACCGAAGTAGGCTCATCAAGTATCAATAGCCTGGCACCAGTGGCTAGAGCCCTTATAACCTCTATCTTCTTAACCAAACCCCTCTCAAGCGTCTCTACGGGAGACTCAATATCCAGATCAATATCTATACTGGAGATTATATCCATTGCCCTAGCCAGAGTCTTCCTATCACCGGCTAATAAGATATTCTCTCTACCGCTGAACCTGGGGATAAGCACGTTGTGCTGGGGAACCATGAAGATACCTAGCCTCCTCGCATGCCTAGGGCTGGATATCCTAACCTCCCTACCATCGACGAGTATCCTACCCAGACTAGGTCTAACCACACCATAAATAGCATGCACTAGGCTCGTCTTACCAGCCCCATTCTCACCTAGAAGCCCATGGACCTCGCCTGGATAGACGGATATAGAGACGCCTTTATTGGCTATCGTCCCGTCAGGATATACTACCCAGATGTTCTCAGCCTTGAGAAGCGGTTTATCACTCCTCTCCCGGGAGATCACCTTTAATTCCCTCTAGAAACCACTTCATAGTCAACAGCTCCTGCTTCGTCAACTGCCTCCCAGCCTCAGCCCTAAGATTACCCCTCCTATCTACCAATGGTCCGGTGAAGGGCTCGTAGCTATTATCAATCATCAGCCTCTTTAGATTCTCAATAAGCTCCCTTGCATCTTCCGGTACAGTGTTCGAGACCTCCCCTATATCTACCGCTCCTTCGTAGAAGCCCCACCAGATATCTCTACTCTCCCATACTCCTGTATATACCCTTATAAGTACATCTTCATAGATGACACCCCAGTTCGCTATATGACCCATTAGATGAGCGTTCGGACCATACCGTTTCATATCACTATAGTGGCTAAAGCTATATACACCATTTTCCTCAGCCACCTGTAGCACAGTCGGAGTATCCTCAGTGAATGCTAGCACATCACATCCAATACCTATCAACTGCTCAGCAGCTGCACGAGCCTTCTCAGGATCGAACCAGGCATTAATCCAGATGACGTTGGTCTCAACATCTGGATTGACCATCCTAGCCCCTAGATGGAATGCATTAATATGTCTTATAACCTCGGATATAGGGTGAGCCGCGACATAACCAAGTTTATTAGTCTCCGTGACCGCTCCAGCTGCAATACCACTGAGGAAGAATGGCTGGTACATCCTCACAAAGTATGTACCCACATTCTCCCTCCTCTTATATCCAGATGCATGCATAAAGATCCTGTCTGGATACCTCTCCCCCGCCCGGATAGTGTCATCCATATATCCGAAGCTGGTAGTAAATATTACTTGATAACCTTCGTTGACCAACTGCGTTATTACAGGTAGACTCTCATCCTCGGGAACACTCTCTACATACCCAGTCTCTAGAAAGTCCAGCTTCTCCTCCACATACCTCCTACCCAAGTCATGAGCATAAGTCCATCCAAAATCCTCCACATTAGAAATATATATCCATGCAGCCCTCAAAACATCATCCACAACCTCCACAGCATCTTCTAGATCTTGATCTCGAACTCCCCCAGGAGAGGAGATAATACCCATGCCGTATCCAGCTGCAAGGCCAACTGAAGCAGCCCCCACCATCTTTATAAATTCTCTTCTATCAGTCATTACATCCACCCCTTGATACAAATATGTAAATCCAGTATCTTTAATAAAAGATTTTTTTAAAAATATGTGTAAAACACATACCGACACAAGGTAACTTTACCTATATGCTTAAATATCGGATAGACTAGAAAAATTTTCTTGGATTGATTTAAAGGGATGTTTAAAATGGAGATGAAATATGGCTACATAGCCAAGATACTCTATTTTAGAGAACTTCTTCGACAGATAAAGAGGCTGTATAGATGGGACTATATATCAAGTAGAACCGGAATAGCACCCTCAACCCTAAGTAGATACCTACATGGTAGGATAATCCCCAATCCAGATAGGGTTGACAACCTGATCAACCTTCTTGAGACCTTACTTAATATAGAGGAGCTCATCAGAGACTCTCTAATGATCGATAAATATGGATATCTCAACAATCAAAAGATTATAACGGATATAGGATTCCTAAAGTTTATAGCTTTGAAGACTAGCTGGAGATATCAGGGTAAGCTAGACCTAGTTTTAAGCCCTGCAACCGACGGTGTCCCATACGCCACATTAGTAGCAGAGTACCTAGGCACCCCTATGGTAATAGCAAAGGATAGGAAGGAGGTTGGGGTCCATAAACATTTAGAGGCGTCAGTCATAAGTGACGATGGATCTGTAAGGACATTGTACGTTGCTAAGGGACCTTTAAAAAAGGGTTATCGTGTATTAATCGTAGATGACGTTATTAGAACTGGGGAGACCCATAGGGGGCTAATAGAGCTTATTAAAAAGGCTGGGGCCATCCCACTGGGTATCCATGTAATTATAGCTATAGGAAGTAAATGGAGGTATCTAGAGGATAAATACAATATTCCCATAGACGCAGTTGTTAGACTCGGTGAGAGGCTCAGACAAGGCTGAACACGTCATCCCACCGGTCTGGTCCGGGTAGTATCCTCATCGCCAAGACCAATAATTAGGTATACAAATATATTACTCAAACTTGATACTACATCAAGATACATAGGAGAGATACTAAGTGACTTTTAGTGAGGAATATAAGGAAACTCCACTTTTCGATATAGCGGGATGAGGAGGTCGATAGAGATAGCGTTAACATCTGTCATGGGTAGTCTAGCCATATTGACAACGATATCGGGAGCCTATAGGTTCCTTGCCTTCCCCCTAGCACCGTATCTTAAATTTGACCCGGCAGAGATTATAGACGTATTGGCATATTTTATAGGTGGATCCAAAATCGGTTTCTTAGCCGCGACGATCCACTTCCTAGGCCTACTAATGTTTACCGGAGACCCTTTAGGCTCCACCATGAAATTCCTTGCCGTAACCTCCATGTTAATCGGGATACACCTGTCCAAAGTTAAAGGATATAATAGGTTAGCATTATATCTTCTAGCCTCAACATCTAGGATACTGGTTATGACAGTGGTCAACGCTTATGTATTATACTTTTTATTCCCAGATTTCCTCACCTTCTTCGATGACTATGCATCAGCTGTAGGCCTATCAGGAGAGATTGGACTCCTCTCAGTAGCGTTGATAATAACCTCCATATACAACCTGCTACATGTTCCCTTTACACTAATACCCAGTGAACTAGCGTATAAAGCAATATCATCCAGCATATCATTCAGATTTCCTGAATCACGCGGATGACATCTAGCCTCCTCGTCTTCACATAGTTTACAATAAGTACGATACCCATAACCACTAGGAACACTATAATCATATTAGGAGACAGTAGTGAAGAGATCGGTTTCATAGGCTCTACATAACCTATTGCCGTGGCTCCACTCCTAGATATTAGATCAGCTATAATCATACCCATCAAAAGCGATGGTGGAGCTGCAAACGGTATTAATATAGCAAGTTGGATGACGCCTCCAAATGCAGAGTATATGTTTGGAACGCCTAGGGCTTTTACTATAGCCAACTCCTTACTCTTAGCCTCTGAGTCAACGCTATATATCGAGGATAGGCTTATAAGGCTGGCTAGTAGGAGGGAGAATATTATCCCAGCATTGAGTCCCAATATGAAGTTCATCATAAACATTATATTATCTATGATTTCATCCTTTGTTGTGTAATCCACTGAGAGAAGAGGGTTCTCCTCCAAAACCATCTTAACCTTCTCAGACACCTCCTCCACATCACTCTCGACATCCAAATATATTACAACCCCCCTACTACCCAACTCCTCATCTATATCAGCCATTATAGAGAGTTGCTCTGGGGTAACTAGCAGGTAGAAACCGTTGTTCAGCCTAGAGATAGATATACCTACAATCTCGAGGGTGTATATGGCGCCATCTATGGAGACCTCGATAGAATCCCCAATATCCACGTTCTTAAGTATTGATAAGCTTCTAGATATAACCGCCTCGCCCAGTCTATCAGGATACCTACCCCTATCTAGTGGAAAAGCTATGGTGGGGTCACCCTGGAGACCAGCTATAACCTGCCCAACCTCAACCAATCCAAACATATCTATAAATATCTCCCTATCAATCATAAAGTAGTCTCTAATCCCATCTATAGAGGATATCTCTTCAGATATCTGTCTAGACAATCCTTCTATAGAGACTCTAGAAGTTGTAGACACGAAGATATTTACGTCGAAGTCCAGATCATATCTATAAGTATCTATTATGCCATTCAAACCATTAGCCTCCATATTCAACGCCGTCACAGCACCCCAGAGGATGACTATGCTCAAAAATATACCGACAAGCTTCCATGGACGGGTAAACAACTCTCTTATCACCAGCCTTGTGAAAGAGCCACCTACAGAGAGCTTTACAGGAGTCCTGATAGAGTATAATCCAGTGGAAGATATAGCACTTACAATCCTCACCGAGACAGCTATGGCATATGGTATCAAGGCCCCTATCACGACCGCACCCATTACAAGGGTGGTAATTGAGAGAATAACCTCATTTGATACATTGAAGCCTAGGGTAGATATTAGTATATCAGCTATCTCTGAATCTCTAACTATGAAGTTAACATATATATACTCTGCGGAGTATGGTGCTGCAAGGACTCCTAAAGCAGTCCCTATACCACCCCTCACAATCCATGGAAGGCTATAGTATCTGAATATCCACGTATTTGGCGATCCGATTGCCTTCAACGTAGCGATTATCTTAACCTCTCTAATTACAGTGGTAGAGCCTGCAGAGGCCACTAAGAGAGGTATCAGGCCGATTACGATGGAGATAGGTATGGTCAGGATTGTAGATGCACTCTCGAGAAGTACAACCACTGGATTAGTCTCCTTCTTATTAACTAGTGTGAAGAAATGTAGGTATCCCTCCTCATCCACCAAAGCCTCCAGCCTATCAGCTAACTCATCTAGATCTACGCTACCCGGTTCAACATATACCCCTACCACTATCCACCTATCCCCCACGATATCATCTATAACATCTCTAGTAACAATTATGGATTGAGACATCCCTCCTAAGTGGGCAAACCCTCTGGCAGTACCCACTATCTTGATTGGTATACTCCTCTCCTCACCATCTGGAGTTACAACGTAGACAACAGCCTCATCACCTATATCGAGGAGGAGCTCTCCCCCAGGCTCCACACCCGTCAATGCATAGTAAAATACAGCCTCACCCTCCTCGTTAGGCATAGAACCGTTTAAGTCGAACACTGTCAAAGGTTCGACATACCTATCATCGGTAAGGCTAATGCTATACTTAGAGCCGTTCACATCTAGATCGCCAAACCACACTTTATATGTCTTTACTACAGATATATCGTCAAAGTCTTTAACCAGTGGAATAAAGTCGTTAGGAAATACACCGAAAATGGCTACATCACCTATAACCGCCCTAAACTGTCTATATGCATGGTCAGACATGTTTTCAGCCAGTATAACCAACGATCCATAGGATAGAATTACAATGAATATCAAGAGTATGATTGATACCGTCTCCACCTTCTTCCTCACAACCTGCCTCAATGCCCCTTTAAATACCCCCATCTACAACACCATCCCTAATGTTAATCACCCTGTCACAGTATCTGGCTAATGTATGGTCATGAGTCGCGAAGACAACCGTCTTACCAAGCTCATTAGCCCTCTTTAGAAGCTCAACAATCCTAACCTTATTCGCATAGTCCAAGTTTGCAGTGGGCTCATCAGCCAATATAACTTTTGGATCACCAGCTAGGGCCCTAGCTATAGCGACCCTCTGCTGCTCACCACCTGATAGCTCAGATGGGAAGCGATCAAGTTTATCGCCCAAACCGACGAATTCCAGAAGCTCTAAAGCCCTCTCCCTCCTCTCTGAAGAGGGTATCCCAGCTAGTTCGGCGGAGAGCATCACATTCTCCAAAGCAGTCAACACTGGAAGCAGGTGGAAGAATTGGAATATAAACCCTACGTTACGCCTCCTCCAACTCAACAATTGGGAGTTAGATAATGAACTTATCTCAAGATCTCCCACATATATATTTCCCTTGGAAGGCTTGTCCAAACCCCCCATTAGATACAAGAGTGTTGATTTACCAGAGCCACTAGGGCCCTCTATCGCTACAAACTCCCCCTCCTCAATCTCAATAGAGACTCCCTTTAGGGCAGGGACTACCACCTTACCAATCCTATACTCCTTCCAAACCTCAAGAGTTCTAATATATGTCCCTGCCAAATCCTTCACCCTCCCCTCATTTAAATCAAATCACTCTCTACCTCCCAAAATATATGGGCTATTTATATTACATTTACTCTATGAAAGGTGTAAATAACTTCTATAGCAGCCTTCACTCCCTCATCGCCACACCTCTATATAGTCATGTAACTAGTATATTGATACTATGAGTGAGAAGATCATATTTAGGGATCAGGAAGGTATCCTATACATTGGTCTGAATAAGCCGGAGAAGTTGAATGCCTTAGACGAGGATATGTGGAGGGGGCTAACGAGGATATTGAAGGGGGCTTCGGAGGCCAAACCGATAATAATATATGGTGTTGGAAAAGCTTTTTCGGCAGGGGACGACATTAAGATGATGTTCGAATATAAGGATGGAGGATACATAGTAAACCAATTGATTAAGCCCCTTATAGAGGCGATCCTAGAGTATGAGATGCCGGTTATAGCAGCTGTAGATGGATATGCATTTGGAGCGGGTCTAGAGATACTACTCCTAATGGACGTCGTAGTATCATCGCCGAGATCAGTCTTCTCAGTCCCAGAGGCTAGGATCGGTTTAATACCTCCTCTAATGTTGAGTATGGGTAGAGACCTACCGGGACTTAAGAGAGCGGTTTACCTAACACTTACGGGTAGGAGGATGGATGCCGAAGAGGCGTATAGATATGGAATAGTAGACATCATTGATGATGACCCCCTTAAAAAGGCTACTGAAGTAGCTAAAGAAATTATGAGGATACCCAGGGATACAATTATGTCTATAAAGAGATTCACAAACACATATAGGAGAATCTTATATGATGAGAGGATTCTAGACGAGTTATCTAGGCTTATGAGTAGTGAAGAAGCCTTAGAACTCATGAAGAGGTTCCTCGAGAAGAGACTTTAAAAAAAGAACCTCTATCATATTCCAACACTCAAAATATTTCCTTTAAATACCTCACACTGTTAAGACTTGTGTAGATAAATATGCTGGTAAGGCTAAGGATAGAGCCTATAGAGCCTAGAGCTGTGTATATATTGCTAGGTATAAATATTGGAATGTATGTTGCGGGGGCCATAGCCTCCGGAGACTTGGTCGAACTTTATCGATACCCCTTCTTCAGATTCTACGCTTTTACGAAGACCGTGTTCGGCGTCTTCCTCCCCTGGCAGATAATCACGTCAATGTTTCTACACCTACATATTCTACATCTAATGTTTAACATGTTCTTCCTATACCTATTGGGCACACAACTGGAGAGACTCGTCGGATCCTCAAAGCTTATCCAGATATATCTACTCTCCGGCCTAGGGGGGAACATATTCAGCTTCCTACTCTCCCCCAACGTGATTGTGGCGGGGGCTAGCGGGGCTATATTCGGGATATTTGGGTATCTGACTATGTTCTATGGAACACTAGGTGGAAACATTAGGAACATGCTTATGTATGCCCTATTCATCTTCCTCATCAACAGCTTATTCCCAGCAGACATATTTGGCCATCTTGGAGGGCTTATAGTAGGCCTCCTTTGGGGATATGTAGATGGTAAGACCTTCATATCCTCAGTCAAAAGAGTAACTATATAGGGATGAATGGTTTAGAAAGGATAGTATGTATAGATGGAGGGGCCTCCAAGACGGAGGTATATCTACACCTCCCAAAGAAGAGGTTTCTAAAAACCTATATAGGCATGAATATACATGACTCATACGTTTCACACGTGGAGCGATTCATAGACGGTATAGTGAACCTCTTCGGAGAAGGGTTATACGTGGTTGGAGTGGCCGGCCTAGATACAGAGAGAGATATAGAGACATGGAGAGAGATGCTAGATAGACACAATATAAAATATATCTTGCTCCATGATGTTGAGATGGCTCTATATGCTGGGTCGATGACTGAAGAGGGAGCAGTCGTCATAGCAGGGACGGGGTCAAATGTATACGTGAAGAAGAATGATGTGGAGGTTAAGATGGGAGACTGGGGATATAAGTATGGGGATGATTTCTCAGCATATAGAGTGGGCCACCGTATGATAAACTTGTTTTTAAGGATGTATGATGGTCGAGATGACAGGACACAATTATATGAGTATATATTGGATAAGGTTGGGAATGACCCAGTAGAGGCGATATATACACTCACCCCATATGAGGTGGCGGCGATAGGTGTGGAGACGTGTAGACTAGGCTTTAGAGAGGCTGTTGAAGCAGCTAGGAAAGCCGCATTCGAGGCGGGCTACACAGTATACAAGGCCCTTTCAAAAGCGGGAGGCTATGAGGGTGAAGTGCATTATACAGGAGGCCTATTCAAATGTGGAGTCTTTAGACGAGCCTTTATCAGGTACCTCATATACTATGGGTTAAATATAGGGAGATATGTGGAGCATCCAGTTATAGGGGGGCTATTCCCAGCGTTGAAGAATAAGGGTATCGACTATAAACGGCAGATGATTGAAGCGGAGGTGTTCATAAAAAGTGTATATAGAGACTAGGAAGCTAGTCATATACATGGCTATATACCTTATGGTATTCATATCCGGATCCTACATGGGATTTCAATATAGCGACACCGCCCTAGAAGTAGTTGAGATGTTATTCGGATTGGATGGAGAGCCTATACAATGGTCTCCCACCATTATCCTAACTATATTCTTCAGAAACCTGGCTACAGCAACCATGATACTTGCTTCATCCCCCGTAGTAGGGGTGTTACCAACCCTCTCCATGTTTATAAACGGGTTTGTCGTGGGAGGAGTAGTCACATACTCCATCTATGAGGTGGGGAGAACATTTTTAGAGACGATGGCTCTACTTCTACCTCACGGAGTTATAGAGATACCCACCCTACTATATGCATCAGCACTTAGCCTAGAGACCGGCTTAAGGATATTAAGGAGGAGTATAGACATGGACTACCTAAACTGGCTACTTAGGATCTACCTTAGGAGGATAACACCTCTGTTATTTATAGCAGCAGCTATAGAGACTTTTATAACGCCTACCGTAGCTGGGTTGGTGCGGAACCTTGTTTAAGATACTTACATCGAAGAACCTTAAGATAATGGCTGTTTTCTACCTAGTTGCTGGTATAGCTATGGGATCCGCGGCCCCATTGATACCGAGTCTAGTGATAGATGCGGAGATATCATTTACTGAATTAGGACTCGCATCATCAGTCACTGCATTTCTGGCTGGAATAAGCCTACCGGTGCTGGGGTATCTAGGCGACAAATATGGTAAGAAGAGGATGCTCATCCTGGCTATGGGGGTTAGATTAGCAGCACTAGCAATATTCTCATTCACATTAGACAAAAACCTTATATTGTTAGGATACCTCCTGAATGAGCTGGGGTTCATACTATACCTTCCCATAGCCAGGGCTATAGTCAGCGACGCCGCTGGGAGGGAGGATATTGGAAAGGCCTATGGAGAACTGATCACCATCGTGAGTCTAACGGAGGTGGTTATGCCTATAGTATCCGGGCAGCTATACAATATCGTTCGAGACTATAACCTAATGTTCACATGGATCTTTATACTCACCCTAGCATCTCTACCGATACTCTTCCTCCTAGACGACTCTCCCAGGGGAGACTCTATACAGGTAATAAAAGTATATAGGCTCAACAGTAGAGAGAAGAGGATATTCCTACCAGCTGTGTTAGAAGCAGTCTCCTGGAGGGTATGGATATTCCTACTATATACCGTTCCAAAGGATAGGTTGGGGGTCGGCCCCGACTTCCTCGGGATAGCCTATACAGCTCAGAGCAGTGCGTGGTTACTCACCCAGTATATAAGTGGGTTATTAACAGACAGGCTTGGGGCAAAGAAAATATACATATTGTCCGACTCGATAATGATTCCCATGACCATACTCTACATATTCTATCTCAATCAGTTAACCGTGATAGTGAATGCAGCTTTATTCGGGCTATCAATATCACTTTGGATCCCTGCATTCACCAAGATAGTCTATGAAGCGTCTGACGAGGAGACTAGAGCACTTACATATTCTAAAGTGGAGAGCCTCAGGCAACTAGCCTCCACACCAGCAGGTCAGGTAGGGGGATTTCTATACGACTCAGTCTCATACGCAGCCCCATTCGCACTGGGACTTGGGATGATAGTCTCCACCATCATCCTAGAATACAAATTATTTCCCGACGTATAGTAATTAGGTTTTGTGGTGAGGATGATAGACCCATCCAAAGAGATTAGATACACTTATGGAGACGATTTAAGAGGTAAAAAGATTCTTATGATAGTTACTGGAAGTGTTTCCGCGTATAAAGCTCCAGATCTAGCCAGATATCTAGTTAGACACGGTGCAGAGGTTTATATACTACCATCTAAAGAAGCGCTTAAATACATAACACTCGACTCCCTCTCATGGAGCGTGGGTGGGAGGGTTATCGATAGATTTGGGTATGAGGCGGGGCATATATATCTCGTCAAAGATATGGATCTTATAGTCGTTTCTCCCGCGACAGCCAACACCATAGCTAAAGCAGCATATGGAATAGCTGATACAGACGCGACTCTAGCAATACACTCTGCACTAGGCTTTGGAAAGAAGGTTCTCTTCATACCCGTGATGCATGAGAACATGTTGCACAACCCTGCTTATAAAGAGGTGGTAGATAGGCTCAGAAGTTATGGAGCCATATTTATGGAGCCCTTTATTGAGGAGGAGAAAGCTAAGTTTCCACCTCCACGTTGGATATTTATAGAGATCCTCCGAGCCCTATATCCAAAGCCTCTCAAAGATATGAGGGTTCTCGTGACCGCCGGTCCAACAAGGGAGTATATAGACCCAATCAGGATGATAACCAATAGAAGCAGTGGGAAAATGGGCGTATACATAGCTGAACAAGCATATATCCTAGGAGGCAATGTGAGGTTAATCCATGGTCCGATAACACTAGAGCCATATCCAAGGATATGGAGAAGAAGGGTAGAGACTACTGAGGAAATGTATGAGGAAGTGATGAACAATCTTAAATGGGCCGACATATATATAAGTGCAGCCGCACCCGTAGACTATAAGCCCAACAAGACTGAGGAGCGTAAAATAGACTCTAGGCTCAATAGATACTTGGACTTGGAGCTAATCCTCACCCCCAAAATCGTGGCGGAGGCTAGAAGGAGGAGGAAAGACCTCTTTATCATAAGCTTCAAGGCATTATATAACGTGTCTAGGGAGGAGATGGTTGAGAAGGCTGCTGAACACAGCATGAGATATGGGTTCAACATAACTGTCGCAAATGACGTTGGAGACCCATCCTCTGGGTTCGAGATAGATACTAACATCGTGGCGATAGTGGATAGTGAGGGGAAGCTGATAAAGTGGATCTCCGACTCCAAGTGGAGGATAGCAAGAGAGATACTTTACATAGCTAGTGAGAAGCTATCCCTCCATTAGTCTAACACATATCCTGGATAAAACCCTCTTTAAAACTTCCTTATTATTATAGTTGTTTAATATCTCTACAGCCTCCTCATCACCAATCATCTCCATATATCTCTCAAGTATTGGGAAGACTCTAGTCAAATTGTCGACAATTGTAATGTCTGAATTAATAGCTGTCCTGCTAAGAGGGTTTAGATCCACCGCTATCACCTTCTTACCCAATCCCCTAAGGGATTCTGGGAAATCTCCATCCTCTATCATTATAAATATAGTGTCGGCAGAGTATATCCCACGTCTAGAGACGAACCTCCTCATACTAGAAGGCCTCTCCAGTGATACGTCGAAGTCAGCTATAGGCTCCACACCCACACTCCTAAACAGCTCAACAATCTTATTCACCCTATCCCAGTCAAAGTGGAATAGATTTACCTCTATCGGGATACCAAACCTCCTTGAGAACCTAGCGATATCTCTATATGCGAGGGCAGCCGCGTTACCATTAACAGCTATAACAGGATTTTTAGACATCTTGAGGAGTGCGGCGGCAGCCCTATAACTCTCTAGAGCCTCTTCAAGCGTCTCTTCCCCAATAAGGTAGTCGAAACACTCCCCCCTTCCATGTGCTATAAGACCCTGTGGAACTACTATACCCCTCTTAAACATCTCCACCAGAGTCTCCCTCACCACTAGACTTTTAATCCTGGGGTGGTCCGGCGGAATATCAGTCATTCCGTAGAACCAATCCCTCATCCCATATTTTAAATAGTTTCACCTCTCCAAGTTTGGATAAGGCTTCCGAGGCTTCATGCCCATACCCCTCCTCGAAATAAATGAGAATAATATTCTTCTTCTTATGCAGTCCGATGAGGGGTTCCAATAACCCATACGAGTTGAGAAGCCCATGTATAGATTCCACCTCATCCCTCTTCAGCATCCCAGTCTCGATTGAAAACCTGTGGCTTAACTCTATAAACCTTGTCAGAGAAGGGTCCTCTAGAAACTCACTATGGACCTTTGGCCCCACCTTGGCGACCCTATCACCGAATCTAATGATCATCTCAGGAGTTGTCATATTACCCACCTCTAGGGAGATTATATCGAACTCCTCAGTCACCAATACCTTCTCAACCCTGCCTATACCAGGAGCCCCAGGAGATAGCCTCACCTCCAGGCCACCTGTTAAAATACCTGTTACATCACCATACCCAGTCCTATTCACCACCTCAGATACATGGACATACCTACCAAGCTCCTCATAGGTTCCACCCTCCACCGCCAGTAAAACAGCTGCAATAGCCAACCCACCACTTAATCCATAGCCCCTACCGAGGATATTTCTAGAACCTACTCTAATGGATATCGGGTTAATGCCGAGGCGGGAGAAGCTTTCCAGATATGTCTGGTAAATAATCCTATCACCCCCTTGGAAATATACCCCTGGCTCACCACCATACTTATATACCTCGATAGGAGTCAGGTTTATCCCTGCACCAAGGCTACCAGTGTGGAGGGGGTCATAACCCTCCACGGTGAACCAGTATCCTGTCACATGTAGGGGGAGGAGGACTTTATACATATATCAATTATCATATGAGATAAAAAATAAAGGGTCTATGGCGCGGGATTTCTAACTAGCAGCTCATTCTCCTCTAGCCAGGCAACCATCTTCTGGTATGCCACTATTCTAGAGATTGACTTGCTACCCTTCGGCCCAGGCTTCTTCATATAGAAGGCGTTAACATCATATAATGTTCCGGCATAGCCGTTCTCCAGAGCTAGATGGCCTATCCTAGCCAGGTCCACCATGTACCCAGCCAAGGCTGGGCTATCATTAATCCTCATGTTCACGTATAAACTATCTCTCAACCCATTGAAAGTCTTGTACTCTATATGTATAGAGACGAACTTCTTATCCCCTAGAGGCTCTAAATAGCCGGTAGGCTTGATATAATGTGGAGCGTCATACCCAAGGATATCCTCGACTATACTGCTCTTAGTCTTCTCCTTCATAAGGTTTTTATCTGGGTCTGTCAATGCATAAAAGTCTAGATTACCACCTATGTTGAACTGGACTATAAACTCCACAAACCTATTCCTCTCGTGGAGATGCTCTAGCGTATCGGAAGTATAGGGCGTGGCGCCTGTTGCCCCGTCATCCCCCAAAACCAAACCGCCACACTCCATAAACAACTTGAAGTAAGCGTCGTCATTTGCGAGAGGCGTGGGTATCAAGTTTACAAAGGCCACTGGTTTATACCTTCTACTATACTCGCTAGCCACATATGCGTAGAACTGTGAGGCTGATAGACTCCCCTCCTCCAGCCGCCTATTCAACTCTTCAACACTCCCAATCTCATCAGCGTACTCAGTAGTGATCACATTTATTATCACATCTGGGTTCATCCGCCTCCAATCCTCAACGAGTTTCTCCGCTGCCTCATACAGGGGCATGTGATACTCCAGTCCAATTGCCTCTATTCCGAGCCTATCGAGGTTTCCAAGGTGAACACCCTCCAAGACCCTAAGACTTTTCAAATCACTGGGGATTGGGACCTGGTCACCAATTAAAGCTTGAGCCACATCATATACAGACCTACCTACTTTAGACTTATCCACCTCGTAAACACCTACAACCTCGATATCAGTTATTGGGATATCTAGCATGTTCGCGAGAGGAACACCGTATGGCTCTATTTCACCCCTCTTAATCCTCTCAAGCCCCACTATAAAATGTGAGGCAGCCATACCCATGCCTAATACAATAGTCCTAACCATTGTAGACACCTCCTACATAGACCAAGTTGATAGATTAGGTAGAGAGTCTGGGAAGAATAGGACCCTCCCAATACAAGTCTCTCAAAAAAATATATCTGGAGATGTATATAAGTCCTACCAGTTATCGACGTACATCTTAGCCTCTGCAATAATCGGCATCACAGACTCTAAGGCTTCTAGATGCTTCTCAACATCCTCCTCCGTATGTTGTACACTGAGGGTCCACATCTCCTCGGGACCTGTTGCCATTGGTATAACGCCTCTGTTAAGCATCGAGTAGTAGTAGGGATACCATAGCTCGAATGGAAGGTTTAGAAGGTCTCTAAAGCTCTTCACCGGCTCAGGAGAGAATATATATGCCCCTGAGACACCGAACCTCTGGACCTGGACGTCTATACCATTCTCTCCAAATATCTTCTTATAACCCTCGCAGAGCATCTTATTGAGCCTGATCATCTCCCTATAGGCATCGTCAGTGAGTATCTCAGTCAACGTCGTATATAGAGATATCAGGCTAAACGGGTTTGCATTGTAGGTTCCAGCATGAAGCACTCCCTGCTCCCTAATACTCTCGCTGGGGCCTATAAGGTTGATTATCTCCTCTATCCCCCCGACGAGGCTTATTACAGAACCCCCTCCTATCGCCTTCGCGGCCGTTATGATGTCTGGCTCAACCCCGAATATCTTGGCTGCAGTCGTCCTGCCAGCCCTTAAAGCTGTCTTCACCTCGTCAAAGATTAGTACAACGTCATACTCGAAGGCAAGCCTCCTCAACTCCTCAAGATAACCTTTTTCAGGCATGATAATACCCGCATTCATCATCACAGGCTCTACTATGATCGCAGCGACGTCATCACCCTCATCCTCCAAAATATCCACCAACGGCTCTATATCATTAAATGGGACTATCCTAACAAGGTTCTCCATAACGTCGGGGACACCTAGAGTCTCCAACACACTTACAGGCATCTTTCTAGGCCCTGCTAAACCCCGATATGGCCATATGCTGAATAGTACATTGTCATATGTACCGTGGTAGCTCCCTTCAACCTTTATTATTATATCTCTTCCAGTAAATGCCCTAGCCAGTCTAATCGCGAACATAACAGCCTCGCTACCGCTGTTACTAAACCTGAACATGTCTATATCCATCAAGTCAATTATAAGCTCAGAAATCTCCTCAAGCAAGTGATATGGAAAGGTATATAGAATACCCTCCTCAATCTGCCTATGTAGAGCCTCGTTAAGCTTTGGATGTGAGTGCCCCACCAACAGAGTACCATATCCCATGTTGAAGTCCACATACTCATTACCGTCTACATCCCATATCCTCGAGCCCCTCGCCCTCTTATAATAGAGTGGATATGGCGGATAGTATCTCTGGTTACTGTTTACACCATATGGTATATACTCGGATACATTCTCGAATATCTCCCTACTCCTCCTAGTCCTATCAAGATACCGTCTAACCTCCTTCAATGTGGATGGTCCATAATCCTCGAAGTCGGCTAGATACGCCTCATACATATTTAGGAGACACCCCTCTAAAGACGGAGGCATCTATAACTATAGGAGAATCCTCATCCGCCTCCACGTTCAAACCTCCTTACACAACCTTTTGCCTAGGTAGAGATATATAAACCTATATATTTAGAGAACCATTTGATTGTAAAAGGGTAAAAAAATATATGGTTTTCTATGAGGGGTAGTTAAGCATCCTAGCCTCTCTAGAGAGTTTAAGGCGTCTAAGCGTTCCCTTCTTTGGAATACCGTTTTTATCCCATCCTCTTAGAGCGTAGTAGTCATCAAGCATCTTCTCAAACTTATCCCTACCCAATACCTTACCCGCAGCAGGCCCACTCTTCAGAGGCTCGTTAAGGATTCTATGAGGGACGTAGTCATCCCTCCTGGTGAAGCCTTCTCTAACGTTGAATAGCCTTATCAAGTTCCAGATCTTCTCACCCCTATACCTTAGATCCTCTGGCGACATATCCCATCCAGTTGCCAGTCTAAGGTATTTACTCATCTCCTCATAGTTAATAGCTATGAAGTCACACCACACCATACTCCACTTTATGGAGTTTAGATCCTGGAGCCTGATAACCAGCTCAGCCTTACCCTCCGTCGTGAAGGGATCCATCTCACCAAACGCCTCCTCAGCAATACTCCAGGCCCTCAGGTGACAAGCTCCTCTATCTGAAGTAGCATATGCAAGCGCCATCGATACGCTCCCCCTAGGGTCGTAAGCTGGATACTCCAGACCCTTTGTCTCGATAGCGAATTTATACGCCTCTCCACCTACGTAGGCTGCTATACCCTTTACCCCCTCAGCCATTATATCTCCAAACCCCTTCCTGAAAGCCATCATCTTGATAAGCTCATACTCAGCCTCCACACTCCCCCACTCTGCATCTATACCTAGATCCTTCTTAGATATAAGGTTCTTCTCATATAGCTCCATCACATACCCCACAATGTTTCCTGCTGATATACTATCTATCCCCATATCGTCTAGGAGGGCGTTGACAGCCACTATAGCTTTAAAGTCAGATATGCCTGCTGCTCCACCCAGCATCGCTATCGTCTCATACTCAGGACCATCAATATGAAGCTCTCCAAACCTCTCATCCCTTATCTTCACGAGATTCCTACAAGCTATCGAGCATCTGTAACAAGCCGCTTTACTAGTTCTAAACCTCTTCAACACCTCCGATGATATCGCATCCCACTCCTCGAAAACACCATCTTGAAAGTTCCTAGTGGGGAATACACCTGCATCGTTACTCCAGGCAACTATTCCAGGGGTACCGTCATCCTTAGCCCACTTATACTCGGGGGAGAATATCTTCTCCTTAATATACCATCTATTGTATTCGTTAAACCCATCCTGGTCGTATAGTTCAAACCTCGGGTTTCTAGGGTCTGCAGAGACGACTACAGCCTTCAGATTCTTACTCCCCATTACAGCTCCCACACCACCCCTAGCATGAATGTGATGCTTATCAACGACTACACCAGCAGATTTAACTAAGTTCTCGCCCGCTGGGCCTATAGCCGCCACCTTAGCATCCTTGTCACCAACCTCCTCCCGGATAACCTCCTCAGTGGCAAATACACCCCAGTTTTTAAATTTACTAGCGTCTCTAAAGCTTATCTTCCCATCATGATCTATATACACGTAGCTAAGCCTCTCAGCCCTACCCAGGAATACCAGAGCATCATACCCAGCAAGTTTCATATATGAGGTGAAGAATCCGCCTCCATTACTGTCGTTAAACGTGCCTGTAGCTGGAGACTTAGTCGCTATAACACCCCTCGCCGAGGCGGGTGCACCGGTACCGGTGAGAGGCCCAACAGCGAATACAAGTATGTTTGCAGGGCTCAACGGATCGATCTTCGGAGGAAGCATATCATAGAGTAGTTTTGCCGCCAAACCCTTCCCACCTATATACTCCTTTAGAAGGCTCTCCCTAGGTTTCCTAACCTTTACCTTCTTCCTCGTCAGGTCGATAAAAGCTATCCTATTTCCATATCCATATGCCATGATCCCACCAAGTCCCTAGTAGGACTGGCCCATACAATATTGTTTGGTTGGAAAACCTTTATTTTATTAGGAATATACATAAAAAGGAAGGGTTTATGGATATAGTAGGTATCCATAGAACCTATTCCACGCTAAGAATGCATATACAGACCCTGTAGACTTATCCACGTATACAGTGATCCTCACCCACACCCCATCCATGTATATGGAACCAGTTATGTAGAGGACCTCTCCGTATCCTACGTAGCTGTTGATTCTTATCTGATACACCCTATATACCTGGCTTCCGGGGAGGAGGGAGATTACTGATGCGTTACCTCTATATCCCTCCAACTCTAGGATTACTGTACCCATCCTTCCCATCAGCTGAGCCTTCATATAGAGGACTGGAAGCGTCTCATTAATGTACGCAAACCAAGAGGGGTAGGTAAGCATCGGGCTATACATGATATATGGAACAGTTTTAGAGACGAAGTTCTTAGTATACTCGATGGACATTTGTGTTATCACCGGCCCAGTGGAGAGTATGTACGTCAAAGGTATATTCACCACCCCGTTTGGAGCTGTGACTCCACTTGCCAATAGTGTATTAGAGACATATACCTCAACCATCGCACTTCCAAGTGGGAAGCTGGTGACACTACTCTGCAGGTAGAACTGGATGGTCCAAGTGCTTGCAACCATGAATCCTGGGTTGAAAACTGAATAGGCCTCGTTATAAACAGTCTCGACGATGTTCATCGAGCCGGTTGAGCCGGGATATACAATTATGGTGTTAAGTACAGAATACCCTATCTCTATGGATATGCCGGATGGTGAGTCTACCACTAGAGAGGGGGTGGATTGATATGGAGTTGTAAACGTGTAGCGGAGAGGTGAGAACCATATGTCATCCAGTGAGACATCAAACCCTATGGAGGGACCAGTACTATTTAGTATAACCCCTGCCGTGGAGGGCTCTGAGTTGAAGAACATTCTGGACACATTCAACTCAATATCCACCTGTGAGTTGGGTACAACCCCACTGTATAGACCAATATCCATGTTCCAAAGCTCAACATCCTCTACTGATCCTCTTATCACTCCATTTACTGTCGAGGGTGGGATGCCCACTGCCCATGGATGCTCTCCCACCAACATCGATATGTTAGCACCATCGATATCCACATCATCAATCTTGAAGACTGTGATATTCCCAGTCCTACCGGTCAATACGTCGTATAGGGTTACAGCTACACCCACATCCCAGGCTCCTGAGACGTTAATGTTTCTCAAGGTATAGTTTCCATATGACGGTTGAGGATGGTTCTGAGACCCCCTAACATTACCTATCAATATACCACCCTCAAGACTCTGTTTGAATGTCAGTGTCGAGTCTAATATCGTAATGCCATCCCCTGTTACATCCATACCTCCACCGTGTGACAATAGTGAAAGCCCTACATCCCCAGATGTGTCTATAGATAGATCCCTTATCACTACATCACTGTCGACATACGTATTGTCGTCACCAACAACCACTACAAACGCCCCCACAGCCTGTGGACCAAGGTGGTAGACGGTCAAGTTATCAACTTTTATGAAGCTGGTTAAGACCTTTGTATGTGTTGCTATGAATCCCCACTGGTTATCGGCAGATATGACGCTGTCCTCGATAGTCAAGTTGACGAAGGGTATCGTTGGAGCCATCGGATGGACTTGAGAGGTCACCCCAGCCCTATCCGAGAGTATTATACTATTGTTAATATATGTAGATACGGGTTTTGGGATAGTCATCAGAGTCCTAAACCCCACTCCATCTATCTTATGCGTGATTACGCTATCAACAACTGTGAAGTTGCTGCTCCTCGACTCTAGCGTTATCCCGTTGAAACTACCCATCCCCATCCATGTACCCGTGATGTTGGAGCTCCTAATTACGACACTTGAGTTTGTAGCGAATATTCCGAATATGTTCCAATTCATATCCTCACTCATAACCATAGTCAGGTTCACACCAACCAACAAAAGCTCCGAATCATCCACATCTATAGCCTTCCAGAAGTCTGGCGTCGAATAGTCGTTCTCGAAAATATCTATGTCAATGTCAATAAATACAACCTTAACCACCTGATTGGGTTGATTTGGATAGATGTCTATAGCCTCCGTAGATGGATCCGAATCAGTTACACTCCATCTATAACCGTTTCCATCTATGGTAAGAGTCATGTTTATCGGTAACCTGTTAAACGTCTCTGATACGTCGGTGCACAACTGTATTACATCGCCAGGCATCGCATTGTTTACAGCTGAACGAACATCTGGAAATGCACCGCAGCCAGGCCCCACTGTTAAGACAGCAGCGGTGACTATACTGCCTGTAGAGATGATGAGAAGTGCAGCCATGGATATCGTAATCAGGGTGATTATACCCCGCACCCTCATAGAATACCTCCCTCCAAAGGCGCGGGAATCTGATTATCAATAGAAATTATTTAAAAATTTTTTGTACCTCTACACAGAATTCATCCAATGGAGATTCTACAAACCCAACCTAAACCATCTTTATATACTAATGTTTCAACCCCCTATATACCATCAATAAATGTCTAGCCTCGGGGATGATCAACTTCTCCACGCAGAGTTTAACAGCCCTCACCGATCCTGGAACCGCATAAATCAAAACGTTTTTATATATTCCTGCCGAGGCTCTGGATGACATGGCCCTTGGACCCACCTCCCTCTCACTATATAAGGTGTATAGGATGTTGAATCCAGGTATCTCCTTCTCGAATAGCTCACTCACAACCTCCACAGTCACATCATCTTTAGCCACCCCAGTCCCACCTATAAATAGTAACACGTCGAACCCCTCAGCCACAGCCATATCTACAGCCTTTCTAATCATCTCAGGGCTATCCTTGATCAATATCCTCTTTATAGGCCTGAAACCGGCATTGATAAACATCTTCTCCGCCAGATCACCGGACTCATCCTTATACTCCTCACCCTCCAGTAGACTCCTATACCTCCTCGTACTTACAGTGGCTATCAACACCGACAATCTATTACTTATGTTAATCATGGTAAGATGGATTACCTCCTAAAGGGATAAGAATTTGTCTATGTATAGCGCATAATTCATCGTTATATGCCATTATCCCCCCTTAACCTTCTTCAAGACCCTGATGAACTCTATCGACGTATTCGGATAGTTTCCAGCCTCATCCTTCTCATACTGTTTAACCATGTCCCATATACATAGGAGGGCAGCGGATACCCCGGTCAAAGCCTCCATCTCCACACCCGTCTGCTCAACACTCTTCACCCTGACAACAACCTCCACATAGTCTCCACCAATATTGAAGTCAACATCGACACCGGTTATCTTAATAGGGTGGCAATATGGCAATATACTTGGTGTATCCTTTACAGCGTTTAGAGCAGCCACCTTAGACGACTCGAGGACGTCCCCCTTCTCTACACTACCCTCCCTAATCCTCTTAATAGTCTCACTATCCAGCCTTATCCTCCCTATGGCTACAGCCTCCCTATACACGAAATCCTTCTTGGTTATGTCGACCATTCCCATCTAGCCCACACCATAAAAATAGTCTATCTTCAATCTAATTATACCATATAATTAGATGGGGCTAGATCCGTCTCAAAACCTCCATGATTAATTACAGCCAACACCATTTTGTTTTATACTGTGGTAGGTGATGGTTAAGTATATCTTTATAACAGGGGGTGTACTGTCAAGCGTTGGAAAAGGTATAACAACCGCCTCCATCGCCAAACTACTTCAATCATCTGGATATAACGTCACTGCCGTAAAGATAGACCCATACATTAACGTGGATGCAGGTACGATGAATCCCTACATGCATGGAGAAGTATATGTAACTGAGGATGGAGGGGAGACAGACCTAGACATAGGGCATTATGAAAGGTTCCTATCGAAGAACCTGGGGAAGCATAATAACATCACTACTGGAAAGGTCTATCTAAACGTTATCCAGAGGGAGAGGAAGGGAGACTACCTGGGGAAGTGTGTACAGATAATCCCACATATCACGGATGAGATTAAGAGGCTTATAAGGGAGGCGATAGATAGAGACTCGGCCGACATAGGAATTATAGAGATCGGCGGTACAGTAGGTGATATCGAAGGACTCCCTTTTCTAGAGGCTATCAGACAGATGAGGTTTGAGGATGGTGTTGAAAACACATTCTACATCCATGTAGGCCTCATCCCCGTCCTCGAGACAACTGGTGAGCAGAAGACCAAGCCTCTTCAACACAGTATACAAGAGCTTAGAAGGATAGGTATACAGCCCGACATGATTATAGCCAGGTCTAGAGATGAGCTCACGATAGAGACAATTAAGAAGATCTCTCTATATGGAAACATACCTCCCGAGATGGTCATCTCCTCCCACAACGTAGACACCGTATATAAAGTGCCTATTGTACTTGAGGCCCAAGAGGTGTCGAAGAAAATTCTTCATAGGCTGAGGCTTGAAATAAGGGAGGTAGACCTAACAGACCTTGAGAAATATGTTGAGACATGGGATAAAGCATCTAGAAACGTGGATATAGCAATGATAGGTAAATACACTAGGTTGAGAGACAGTTACATAAGTATAGTTGAGGCGGTGAAGCACTCTGCAACATATGAGATGGTTAAACCTACCTTTAGATGGATAGAATCATCAGATATAGAGGGTGGTAAGGTAGATTTGGAGGAGGCACTGCAAAACGTATCCGCAGGAATCATACTACCAGGCTTTGGAAGGAGAGGAGCTGAGGGAAAGATAAAGGCTTTAAAGCTTCTAAGGGAGGAGGGCGTTCCCACACTAGGAATATGTTTTGGATTCCAGTTGATGGCTGTAGAATACGCTAGAAACGTACTTGGATTAGAGGGTGCAAATAGTACGGAGATAGACCCCAACACCCCACACCCAGTAATCGATTTAATGGATGAACAGAGGGAGATGGATCGCAAGGGAGGTACGATGAGGCTAGGAGCATATAGGATTAGGCTGGAGAGGAACAGTATTGTATACTCCATATACAATAGCGAGGAGATATATGAGAGACATAGACATAGATATGAGGTGAATCCCAGGTACTGGGATAAGCTGTTCAGCGACTCACTCAAACCAACTGGATGGAGCTTCGATGATAGGGTCGAGTTTATAGAGCTAGATGAGAAGGAACACCCATTCTATATAGGAACCCAGGCACATCCAGAGTTCAAGTCAAGATACAACAGCCCTTCACCAGTCTTCCAAGCCTTATTGAGAGCCTCTCTCAAGAAGAACCTCGTCATATAAACTGTTGAAAAACCATGGTTTTAAAGACCCATTTAACAATCCATATATATTGTATAAGAAGGTGATATAATGGGTTTTAACGTTGAGAAGGCGAAAAACGTACAACTAATGTTAGCAGATAGGGTTGTAGAGAGAGACCTCTTGGTATACCCACCTAGAAACGTCGCTGGAGTGGATGTAGCATACATAGATAACTACGCTATCGGGGCAGCCATATTGATGGATTATGAAGGCCTCTACGTCATCGAGTCTTCAGTGACGGCCGTGGAGGTAAACATACCCTACATACCTACATTCCTAGCCTTCCGTGAGATCCCAGCCATGGCCAAGGCAGTAAAGAGGTTGAGGGCTAGACCCGACGTACTACTGGTTGATGCACATGGTAGGATACATCCCCGTAGATTGGGTGCAGCGTCACACCTAGGACTTATACTCGGCATACCCACTATTGGGGTGGCGAAGAAGCACTTATACGGCCGGGAAAGCGGCGGATACATTGTTAACGGTGGAGAAGTACTGGGTAGGAAGCTGGATAGAGACATATTCGTAAGTATAGGCCACATGATCACACTCGATACCGCTGTAAAGATAGTGGAGAGGCTAAGGCTATATAGTCTACCCGAGCCCGTGAGAAAGGCTCATAAGCTTGCTGAGAAAGTTAAGAATATGGTGAAACTCGGCGAGATCGATATAGATACACTGATGTGCAAAAGGTTTAACGGGGCCTTCTAAAGAATGGAAGAGCTACACCTCTAACTCCCTTGTATATCCCTGAATATGGAGAATCCGAGGATGATGATGTCCTCCAGAGGGTCAGATGTATAATCCTATCTCCCCTCCTCAAGAGTATGTTATTTGCATATGAGAATAGGGCTATAGTTAAAGTACCTTCGTAACCGGCGTCCACTACGGTGGGTGCTGTGTATATTCCTAGCCTCGCATAGCTACTCCTTATCCCTATCAAGCCTACTATATTACTAGGGAGTCTTATGTACTCCATAGTGGATATAAGGGCGAAACCGCCCCTCCTGATTATATACTCATCTACATTCTCCACAGTATAAAAATCAGAGGGGTCAGATTCTCCAGGGATAAATACGCTATCTAGATACCTTGGGGTAGCCACCTCTCCAGAGAATCTTAGGTCGAGACCGTTCTCCCTGATCGTATCCTCCCCCAGAGGCTCCACCAAAATATTGCCACTTTTAATCAAACTCCTGATATCCCTTGAGGATAGTATCAAGGCTTCCCACCAGGGAGTTTAATAGGCTTTATAAAAGACTCTTTATACCCCATAGCCTCGAGATACTTCATAAGCCTCTTAGGTATCTCTACATATCCCTCCTCATCCTGGAAGTTCTCTATGATGGCTGTAATAGTCCTCTGACTAGCTATGGCTGTACAGTTAAGTGTATGCACATACCCTTTAATCTCCTTACCCCTCTCCTCTGCATACCTAATATTCAATCTATACGCCTGCCAGTCTGTACAGTTACTTGCCGACACCAACTCCCTATACCTAACCTGGGCAGGCATCCACCCCTCAAGATCATACTGTTTGACAGCAAGGCGGTTCATCTCCCCACTTGATATCACTACGACCCTATATGGTATGCCAAGCCCCTTGTAGAGCTCCTCAGAATTTCTAATCAACTCCTCATGGAGGGACTCACTCTCCTCCGGAGCTGAGAATATAAACTGCTCCACCTTGTTAAACTGGTGAACCCTAAATATCCCCTTCGTATCCTTACCGTGCGCCCCAGCCTCCCTCCTAAAGCAGGGACTCCACCCAGCCAACTTTATAGGAAGCTCCCTCCTCTCAAGAACCTCATCCATATACAGACCCGCCAGAGACTGTTCACTAGTAGCGATTAGATATAAATCCTCGTCACAGACACTATAGAGAGTCTCTTTAAACGCCTCGAAGAAGGCCGCCCCCTCCATAACTCTACGCCTAACCATGTACGGCGGCTCAACAGGTATGTAGCCCCTAGACATTAGGTACTCCAAGGCGTACATAGTCAGTGCAAGATCTAGAAGGACAAGGTCGCTATACATGTAGTAGAATCTACTCCCACTAGTCTTACCAGCCCTCAAAGTATCCACTAAACCGCTTTTCTCACCCCAGTCTGCATGGCCTACGGGCTTAAATCCTATAGCCTCAAACCCAATATCCCCATAAGACTTGATAAATAACTCCCTATCACCTTCGAATACCCTGGGCCTCCCATGATATCTAAGCACCTTATTGAAGCTATCGTCGGGGCCGACGGGAACATCGCTAGAAACTATATTAGGTATGTTGTTCAAGACCTCTCTATACTCACCCTCCAACCTCCTAAGCAAGTCCTCTAACCCCGATATATTCCCATCGACAGACCTAGCTATATCCCTAATAAAATCTTTATCCCTCGCTACTGCAAAATACTTTGATACCCTATTTTTAACCCCCCTCAACTCATCCAAACTCCTCCTAATAGACTTTATTTGTCTAAGTAAAGCCTCCCCCCTATACGCGATCCCTGGGTCTAACCCCCTCTTCTCCAATGATTTAGCCACCACATCTGGATCGTTCTCCAATAGATACTCTATACTATACTTCTTACCTACCTTAGACCAGTCTAGCATTCCCTACACCCTCTATGATTCATATTTATTTGGATTGAAGCCACGTAATAAATAGGGTTTAACCTACCTACTTAATAGAGTCGTATACAATTACTTATCCGAGATGAGTATCGAACCACCACACTATAGGATATCTAGGATAGCTAATGAGATGGAGAGGTCTGGTAGGGAGATTCTTCATCTAGAGATTGGCGACCCAGAGGTGGAGACCGACAAGAGGATTATAGAAGCGATGTATAGAGCCGCATTGGAAGGAGCCACCCACTATGGTCCTACAAACGGTATCCCAGAACTTAGGGAGAAGATATCTGATTATATGAAGGATTTGGCTAATGTGGATGTAGACCCCTCAATGATATCCACCTCGCCAGGGAGCAAGGTAGCCATATACACCGCTCTAAAGCTTCTAAACCCTGGAAGGATACACGTTGTAGAACCTATGTGGGGTCTATACCATAGCTTCGCCGAGGAGATAGGTGTAGAGGTTAGGAGGATTTTGACTAGGTATGAGGATAATTGGGAGCTTAAGAGGGATATTGAAGACGTTAGGGAGGGGGAGGTTATAGCAGTTGTAAACCCAAACAACCCTACAGGAACAGTGTTGAGTAGAGACTCTATCGAGAGAATCGTGGATGCAGCCTCATCCACAGGAGCATATATAGTTGCTGACGAGGTTTATTTCGACCTGGTGTATAGAGGCGGGTTCACATCATTCCTAGAATATGATTATGAGAAGATACTGACCATATATAGCTTCTCAAAAAACTATGCAATGGCAGGCTTCAGGATAGGGTGGGTGATAGCCAACTCTAGAGACTTGATAAACAGTTTCATAAAGAGGCTCAGGTTGATTGTTGGTGGACCAGCCCCATTTACCCAGTACGCAGCTTTAGAGGCGTTGTCAAACAGGGATATCCTAGAGAGGAATAAGAGTTTCTATATAGAGGGTCTAGAATATGTATCCAAGAGGCTGAAGAGCCTAGGATTCGACTTTGTAGAGCCCTCAGCAGGTATGTATATATTCGCAAAACCCCCTCTCAATATGGATGGGGGAGAGTTCAGTATCAAGCTACTTAAGGAGAAGGGTGTAGCTGTATCACCTGGAACCGCATTCGGAGACTACCCTGAGTTTATAAGGATAGTCACAGGTTTAAAAAGGGAGAGGTTGGCTAGGGCTCTTGGCCTCATAGAAGAGTTCATCTATGAGGCTAGACAAACCTAACCCCCTCGACACTCCTAACTATAACCCCTTTATATAGAAACTGTATCTGCCTAAGAGCCAGGTAATAGTCGAACTCATTTATGGCGCTTATTCCATCCATGGGTACGTATACCTTATACCATCTCAACGCGGCGCTCCCTGCAGTGTGTAGAACACATATATTAGCTACAGTGCCTACAACAACTACGTTCTTGACACCATATATCCTGAGCAGGTCGTCCATGGGGGTGCCGTAGAAACCGTCATACCTTGTCTTCCTAATCACCACCTCCCTATCCTCATCCGGCCTCAGCTCATCAACTATCTCCCACCCCCATGTACCGTACTTCGCATGTACCCCCCATATCCTATACTCAGGATCATCCTCATAATGCGTATCCTGCGTAAATATCGTCAACACTCCACTACTCCTAGCATTCTCTAGAAGCTTCTTGATAGAGGGGACCGTGGACTCTGCAGTGGGCACTCTCAGGCTCCCACCCTCCTTGACAAAGTCATTCTGCATATCCACTATTATCAATGCCGTCGACCTTTTATCCAACTCGACCTCATCTACAACCTCCAAATCTGGAACATCCACCTTCATGACGACCATCTATATAACCCATTGACCCAAGTATAAAATCATCGTCTGAACAAGTCAATACATAATCCATTCCCCAACCAATAGAGTCTAGTTATTTAACCATAGATGAGGATAAACGACACCCTATAGATACATCTTTAATACAAGGGAGTTTATTTATACGGGTGTATAGATTGAGCGGTAAAAGCATAGCGAGAAGCTCTAGAGGGAGGCTTGAGAAGAGGGTATTGGTAGAACGGGGAAGTTACGCAATAGTTAAATATATCGACCTGAAGACTGGGGAGGAGATAGAGGGGAAGAGAAAGATATACCTATCAAGTGGCGAGAGGAGATGGGGTTTACTATTGATTAAGTTGAGGGAGGGGGATAAATATCTAGCCATACCGGACCATGAAGTCGATAAAGAACTATACGTATACAATGAGGATACGGAGGGCGAGGAGAGGGTGTTCAATGACTAGACACAATTATTATAAACAAACAACCCAAATGATTTATTCTCGACCGGGGTGGAACGCTTGAGCGAAGATAGCTATAGGAAGAAGAGGAGGAGATATGTCCCTAAAGGAGTGTATCTAGTCAATGACGTCATAGTGGATAGGGGAGAGGGTTCAAAGATATACAGTCTGGATAACGAGGAGTATATCGACTTCTCCACTGGTATAGCGGTTCTAAATCTTGGGCACCGGCCATCTAAAGTTGTAGAGGCAGTTAAAAAGCAGGTGGATAAACTACTACACCAATGTATACACGTGGCAAACTACTCAACATACTTAGACCTAGCCGAGAGACTAAGTAAAAATTTTCAGGATAGAGGATGGGGTGAGGCGAAGACACTACTCCTAAACAGCGGTGCAGAGGCTGTAGAGAACGCGGTAAAGATAGCGAGATACTTTCATAGAGCACCCTCGATAATCGTCTTCGACTACTCATTCCACGGTAGAACACTTTTGACGATGACCATGACAAGTAAACACAGGCCATATAAGCTATGGTTCCAAGCATATGCACCCGGGGTAATTAGACTCCCATATCCATACCCATATAGATGCCCATTCAAGACAGAAGATCCAGATGAATGTGGAGAATATGCGTTGGATTACGTGGAGCACGCGTTGAAGACCTATACGGACCCTGAGGAGGTGGCCGCAATAGTTATTGAGCCTGTAATGGGTGAAGGAGGCTATATAGTCCCACCTAAGAACTTCATTAAAGGCTTGAAAAAGATAGCTGAGAAAAACTGTATACTGTTTATCAGTGACGAGGTACAGACAGGCATGGGTAGAACTGGGTTGTTCTGGGGGATCGAGCATTTCGGTGCGGAGCCCGATATCGTGACAGTTGGGAAGGCGTTAGCATCTGGACTCCCACTGTCAGCAGTAATAGGTAGGAGGGAGATCATGGACACTGTACATGAGGGAGGCCTAGGCGGGACATTCGGGGGAAACCCAGTATCTTGTGCAGCTGCATTAGCAACTATAGAGGAAGTGGAGAAGTCTCTTCCCAGGGCACAGGAGGTGGGGAGAATAATGGAGGAGAGGCTGGATGAGATATATGAAAAATACGATGTTATAGGTGAGCATAGAGGGTTGGGGCCGATGAGGGCACTGGAATTCGTCAAGGACAGGAAATCTAGAGAACCGAACAAGAAGATCGTTGAGACGATATTGACTAAAGCGGTTAAAAACCGGCTACTACTCCTATCTGCAGGAGTATATGGAAACGTTATAAGGATAGTGCCGCCAATCAACATAGACGATGAGACTCTAAAGGAGGGTCTCGACAGGCTTGAAAAATCGATTAAAGATGCCCTACAAACCTAGTACTAGATGGTAAGAGATGATAGATCGATACTTTATAGTCCTAGAGGGCATAGACGGATCTGGAAAAACTACACAGGCATTTAAACTAGAGAAGTGGCTGAAGAAAAGAGGTGTAAAAGTTTATACCACTAGAGAGCCTACAGACGGTATAATAGGAGGAATCATAAGGGCAGCACTATCGACAAAACTCAGGATAAGTCAGAGAACCCTACAGATACTATTCGCAGCTGATAGGAGTGAACATGTTAGGGAGATAGAAGTTAGGATGAGCCATGGATACACAGTGATATCAGACAGGTACATATTATCCAGTATCGCATACGGAATGACCGAACTAGACATGAAATGGCTATATACAATGAACAGCGTCTTCCCAAAACCAGACATAACGATAATTCTCGACCTACCCGCAGATCTGGCTCTAAGGAGGGTGGGCCCAAGATTCACAAAGAGCCTATTCGAGAAGAAGGAGTTGTTGGAGGAAGTTAGGAATAATTTTCTTAGGCTGCATGAGACTTATAGTGAGGCGTTCAACACGGTAGTTGTGGATGCCGGTAAAAGTGAGGACGAAGTCCACAAAAGCATAACCACCATAATCGAGGAGAAGCTGTTGAAATAGTTTAAACCTGAGAGGATATAAAATAGCTTTTAGAGATGGATATAGACGTATACACCATGCTTATAAGGCCGGATACAATCGGAATATGGGGTAAGAAAGGCGTTAGAGAAGCTCTAGACTGGTACTACAATGTGATGAAGAGAGCAAAACCCCCAAAATACATGATCGCTAAATACACCCCAGCATCTAGGGGAGAAGGTGTTAGCGAGCTCTTCAACAACCATAGAGAAGCTAGATACACATTCCTAAAATACCTAGATGGAGTTAAGAATGGCTTGATAACATTAGATAATTTGGAGAAGCCTGAATACAGCTTCCTAGACCTTAAAATCGATATTTCATATGAGCTTCTAAAGGAGTGTGGACTATGTGAATGGGGATGTCGAGTAGATCGCCTCTCAGGGAGGAGAGGCGTATGTGGACTAGCTAAGGAGTCGTATGTGGGGTCTGCATTCCTACATTTTGGGGAGGAGGCTCCCCTCATACCAAGTGGAACCATCTTCTTCTCAGGATGCAGCCTCAAATGCGTCTTCTGTCAGAACTGGGATATAAGCCACTATGCAGAGGTGGGAGAGAAGGTTGACCCTCAGAAGCTGGCCCATATAATGGAGGAGCTGGCTGAGTCAGGAGCCAAGAACATTAATTTCGTCGGGGGGAACCCAGACCAACATATACACACAATTCTAGAAAGCCTAAAATATTTCGATACTTGGATACCAATGCTATGGAATAGTAACATGTATATGACTATAGAGGCTCTAGAAATACTCCTAGACGTAATAGATATCTGGCTTCCAGACCTTAAATGGTGGGATGATAAACACGCCTTCGCATACAGCAGAATACTTAGATATAGGGAGGTAGCCACCAGGAATATAAAGAGAGTATACGACTACGGCTCCGACATGATTATAAGACACTTGATAATGCCGAACCATGTCCACTGCTGTACAAAACCAATACTGAGATGGATAGCCGACAACACTCAAGGCGTACTTATAAATATAATGGACCAGTATATACCGGAGTACAAGGCTGCTAAGGAGGAGAGGTTTGTAGAGATAGGTAGAAGAGTGACTAGGGAGGAAGTTAGAGAAGCATATAGGTATGCCACACGCCTAGGCCTGAATTACGAGGCAGTGTCCTAAGCCTCTTCCACAACTACCTTCCCAACCCTATTCAACTTTGAATATAGCTTTACCTTGTTAACCCTCCCATAGACATAGAATTCATCAACGTCAATAACCTTAGCTATCATATTAAGAGCGTCATCATCCAAGCCCCTAATGACAAGTCTACGAATATTCATGAATACCACAGGCTTATCAACACCTTTAACATCCTCTCTAGACAACTCCAGTTCATCAACCCCCTTAACAACATAGCTACTAGACAATAGCCTACTTATCCTCGTGGCTGACTCATCAGTCAACCTGATGAACAGCTCTAGAGCCTCATTAATAACCTCACCAACGCTTTTGTCAAGCTCTTTAGCCAAGCCACTAATCCTACGATAAAGGGACTTATCAATACCTCTTATACTTATGATACCCTTACCACCATCCTCCTTCTCATCTTCAGGCCTATCCCCACCAGACACCTCCAATAACACCTAATAGTATAATGTGTGTTATGTATAATTTAAGTAATACCTGTTATACATCCTATACATCTCCATAGACGGCCTTCCTGAACATCTTGTTCTCCACTGATAGAGTCTTTACAGCTGTAGGGATATCCTCTCCTGGCCTCAATACATACTCTAAGAAGACACCTGTCCTACCGAATACCTCTCGTTTACCCAACATGTAGATCCTCTCATTTACAACTGCCTCAGGTATACCAAGTTTCTTAGCTGCATATCCTGCCCTACCCCTTATACACTCCTCCACATGCCCATCATTAGTAGGGTTTATCAACATGAGCCTCTTATCAACCCCTACAACCCTATATCCCTGCTGCAGCCCCTCCAAGTCTACCTGCCCCCCAAATTTGTAGAAATATAGTTCGTTACTACTAAGCTCACTTAGGGGGTAGCTTATAACCCTCGTCTCCAGATCATTCAGAAAATAATACACCTTAGGAGTGGAGTGGGGAGTCGCCTGTACAATAGCCTTCTTATATATAGTGTAGCCCCTACTCTCAAGATGTGCCTCGAGAGTAGCTGGTGAAACATATCTGGGTATAACGATATCAATATCGCTAGCTGGGTTGACGTCACCTCTAGCTAGGCTACCGTGGACGAAGGGGTTTATACCCACTTCCCTAAGAGTTAGGATAATCTTCCTAGCCTCACTCCTAAGTCTCTCAAGGAGACTCCAATGCTCGCCACTATATTTAATAACCCTAAATTCTCCAGCCCTACATAGAGTCATCCATAAAAAAATAATATCCTTCTCAGTTAGAAAAAAACCTATAGAAAAATGGTGGTTGGGATGTTATCTACGATTTAATTATTCTCCTCCAATCTACATCGAACTTCTCGGCGACGCCGGAATACTCTACATATGCCCTAAGCAGCATATCCACAATCTCATTGAGGGATAAACCCATCTTCCTAAGGTAGAATAGGCGGTACTCATCTAACCTACTGACAGATGTCGAGTGGCTGGCTCCACCCACTATTCCAGTATCAACTTCAAGCATCGGGATGGAGTGTGCTGCCCCACGCTCACCAAAGATAGTTAAGTAGCTCTTCACAGATGTCTCTGCCTCGTGAGACACATTGAGTATCCTCGCCGCACCCCTATGGACTAGATATCCATCGTCTAATACACCACCCCTCACTGATAGAGTGCTCTTGCTATAGTCTCCATGATGAGTCACGTTTGTTATCACATCAGTCTTTGTATATCCCCTAGCTATTAAACTACCCAGTGTATATCCCTCACTCTCCCTACCCCTTGGATGGACATGGCTCCTAACATGGGTCATATAGCCTCCAAACCCTAGGAACCTGAACCATAGCTTCGACTTCTCACCAACATTCATAGTCAACTCGGTATAAACTGGTGATTCCCTCTGGTGTAGAAACAGGTAGTTTAGATCGAGCTCAGCGTTGTCATACACATCAACCTCCACAAATAGTGTCTTCAGCCCCCTACCTAAAGCCAAGTCAACGATGTTCACAGTATTCTCACCTTTCAAAGCCTTTATAACCAGATGTGTAGGTAGATAACCCTCTGGACTTGGAGATAGAACCGTATATTCACCCCCTTCCAACTCCAGCCTAGCTATAAGCCTATTCCTAAGTCTGTGATATGCTTGGAGCTTATTTAACTCATCCCATCCAAGCCTGTATAAGCCTGACACATTCTCAAAACCATCCTCCACAACCTTTAAGCCTGGTATATCCCCCTCCACACCATCAACTGTAAAAAATATGTTGGGAGTGAATTTCAGTCCAGGGTGCTCCTTAACATACTCAGAGGTATAATCCAGCTTAAGAGCCTCGTCAAATCTCTTCCAATCAGTGTAATACTTTACAGTTGGGCTATCCCTAAGCTTCTGATATGGTATGTCGCTGAGCCTCTGCAGCACCTGCTCTGTAGATGTCATCCAACTCCACCTAGCTTCTCAAACTCTATCTCCAATACCTTCTTCAGGACATGGGCTACCTCGAATGGCACCTCTATGAATAGCTCGTCTAGGAAGCCCATTATCAACAGGTTCTTCGCATCATCCTCATCCAAGCCCCTGCTCAACAGGTAGAATATCTGGTCCTCTGTAAGCCTCATAGTAGTTGCTTCATGGGATACTGAGGCTGTGGGCTCCTCTATCTGGTTGTGTGGATACGTGTATGCATAGCTTTTGTCATCAAGGATCAGGCTCTCACACTCGACGTTAGACATAGCATTCTTAGCACCATATGGTATCTTAATCACTCCCCTATATACATTGATGCCGCCATCGACACTGATGCTCTTATTCACTATCCTGCTCTTAGTGTTAGGCGCCACATGGAACATCTTACTACCACTATCCTTTAGATATGGTCCCTTAGCCAGTGTGAATACGACGCTTCTGCTACTACTACCCTTACCCCTCAACACGGTGGATGGGTATACATAGGTCAACATAGACCCTATACTGCCCTCTACCCAGTCCACTCTCGCATTCTCCTCTGCTATAGCCCTCTTATTGTTAAAGTTAATCACATGTTTACTCCAGTTCTGGAATGTGGTGAACCTTATATGGGCTCCTCTATGAGCGTATAACTCAACCATCCCGTCATGGAAACTGAACTTCTTCAGCATTGGAGCGGTACATCCCTCTATGAAGTAGATATAACTGTTCTCGTCAGCTATCAACAGCGTGTGTTCAAACTGGCTCTCCATAGCCCTACCTATAAGGAAGAATGCCTCGATAGGGGCTTCAACCCTCACGTTCTTAGGGACATATACGAAGACACCACCACTCCATAGAGCCCCGTGTAGAGCTGCAAACTTATGGTCGCTGGGTGGGAATATCCTCAGGAAGTATCTCTTCACCACGTCTGGATATTTGTGGACAGCCTCCTCCATAGGTATCATGACGACGCCCTTCTCCTCAAGACTCTTCTTCATCTTATGATATATCGTCTCACTCTCATACTGTGCAGATAGCCCGTGTAGGACCCTCGCCTCCAACTCCGTAATTCCAATCTTCTCATAATATTCCCTGATATCCTTTGGGATCTCATCCCAGCTGTCACTCATCTCAATATCAGGCTTCACATAATGGGCCATTGCATCTAGGTCGAGCATCTCAACTCCCTGGAGCCAATTAGGCATTGGGAGCTTGTAGAACAGCTCCAGACTCTTCAGCCTAAGCCTCGTCATCCACTCGGGCTCCTTCTTGACCTTGGACATCTCCCTAATCATACTCTCAGTTATCCTACCCTTGAGCTCTACCTCAGCCGGATAGTCCTTGGCGAATCCAAGTATCTCCTCAGGACCCCTATACCTAACCAACTCCTCAGGCTTCTCGATAGACATAATTCTCACCTCACCTCAACTTTATCATAACCATGGGTCTCAACAAACTCGGCCACCTCAAGGCCGCCGGTCATCACAATCTTCCCATCCATAAGGACATTCACCTCATCAGGGGTTATGAAGTGGAGTAGACGTGGGTTATGTGTGATCAGTAGAACCCCCTTACCATTCTTCCTCATCTCATCAATAACCCGGGCAACCATCTTAACGCCATCCACATCCAAACCAGAGTCAGGCTCATCAAGAATAATTATCTTCGGGTCATATGCAAGCGCCTGGAAAAGTTCAAACCTCTTCTTCTCACCCCCGGAGAATCCTACGTTAACCTCTCTCCCCATGTAGGAGCTGTCAAGCCCAACTGTATCAAGCTTAGGCCTTATCTCCCTCAATATCTTGATGTCAGAGAATTTATCGTCCATAGGGATACCCCTCCTCTTCTTTATGACGGAGGGTACAAGTAGAGAACCCTTAACCCCAGGCAGAGGCGGAGGCTCTTGGACACTTAGGAATATCCCTAACCTACTCCTCTCGTCAGGCTCCAGATCCATTATAGACTCTCCGTTGAATAGAATGTCGCCCTTAGTCACTTCATATCCTTCCCTACCCATTATAGCATATGCCAACGTAGACTTTCCACCAGCGTTGGGCCCCATAACAACTACCAACCTTCCTGGCTCTACTTTTAATGAAACCCCCTTCAGAATTTCCTTGTCCTCCACGGTCACGTGGAGATCCTTGATCTCCAACATCCCTTATAACACCGTTATAGTATGGAACTCAAGAGATTTATAAAGGGATACATTTTCTAGGTGCTGGTTAGTCTATATTTTTAATTCCTTCCTCCAATTTGAGGTTTCTGTGTTAACCTATATCCCCTATACCCACCCAGTAGGTAATATGCCTCCACACCCATCTCACGCAGCTTCTTAACCACATCTATGCTCTCAAGCCCAACTGGACATACGACGACAACGGGCCTACCACCCCCTTTAAATCTCTCTGCATTGGAGAGTAATTCATCGGGAGACATATTTATTGACCCAGGTATGTGGCCTAATGTATAGCTGAACTTCCCCCTAATATCTATGATGACTGAATCCTCAGGTATGGAGTCAGGCTCTACACCTAGTGAATCTATCGAGTCAATATCTATCTCATCCAAGTCCCTCAGAACATATTTCACCCTATTCATAACTGCGTTCTTCAAGAGCTCTTCATCAATCTTCGACTCCTCCTCCACAGCCACCTCCTCATCACCCCACACCACAGGAGCATCTTCGACGAGTGCACACACCTCTTCAACCTTCTCACTGAGGTTATAGAGACCAATCTCTCTAGAGAAGCCTATAATATCGTTTTTATCCAGACCTATCAAGGGCCTCAAGACAGTATCCCTAACCGCCCTATCCGTTATCACGAGATTTCTCAGGGTCTGGCTAGAGACCTGTCCAATACTCTCCCCAGTAACTAAAGCCTCCCCCCCAAGCTCCTCCAAGAGAATTGATGCAGCCTTATACATCAACCTCTTCAACACCACAATCCTATAATCCTGCCTAACCTTATCCCTGATCTCCTTCACTATAGGCCGGAAATCAACCCTATACAGGGTGGGTCTATATCCATAGCCCCATCTCCTCGCCAGCCTTATAGCAACGGCCAAGACCTTATGGAAGTGGTTCTCACCCCCCAGCTGGAAGTGTACCATATTAACCTCTACACCCCGTCTCATAACCATCCAAGCAGCAACTGGACTGTCAAATCCGCCTGAGAAGAGGCTTAGGACAGTGCCTCCAGTTCCTATAGGTAGACCTCCGTAACCAGGCTTCTCCCTCAATATGTAATATGTGGTATCACCCCTAATCTCGAGCCTCACCCATATATCCGGATTTGTAAGATCCACCTTTGACCCATATCTTAGGAGCTCTCTACCGAGAGCCTTATTCACATCAAGACTTGTGAAGTCATGACGACCAATTCTCTTAGTCCTCACACCAAAGCTCTTCCCTCTAACCATATCCCCAAATACCTCAACCCCCCTCTCTACAACATCATCCAGTGTCCTAAACTTGTGGGACACTACCTCTGCGACACCAACTACTCCAAAAACCCTCCTTAAAACATCCATCGCATCCTGATCAACCTCTATATACACCCTACCCCTCATCATCACTAGACGTTTAGGCTCTAAACCATTGCTCTCCAGAGCGTCTCTAACATTATAGAGAAGCCTCTCCTCAAACCTCTCCCTACTCCTACCCATCTTCAGTGTAAGCTCCCCAAGCCTAAGTAGATACTCCATATACCCTCCATAGACCTTTTAAGCTTGATACACTTTTATATCGATGAGATGTCCAAGTACGTGCTTGTATATACCAAGAAATCTAAGAAGCCTGAAGTAGGTAGGGTTGTCACCTACGACCCAGATGGAGTAATAGGAATATTCCATAGGAAAGCTCCACTCACTAAGGATTTAAGGGAGGGCATGCTCGTCATCGCCAAAGTCTTGAGTGGAAAATCCAAGGAAAGAAACTATTACATCCTCTGGCCACTTCTAGTTGTAGAGGATAGAATCCCACCTGAATATGATAAGGAGATCAAGGTATGGGGGAGACCTGCATACAAAGCCCTGAGGAGGATTAAAAGGAGAGGAGCTCCTCAAGGAGGCGGATTAAATCCTCCTCACTCTTAGCCCCTGATATAACGACTCTACCATTATTAAATATGCTTACCTCATACCCCTTGTAGACGCCCTTGACGAATATACCTCCAACCTCCCTCCTAGAGGATAGTTTTTCCAGTATATTCCCTCTCCATTTCTCGAAAGCCTCTCTCCTCATATAGACGCTGTAAGACTCCGTATCTCCACAGTGCCTCTCTAGGGACTCGACTATATCCTCTATATTCACGCCCCAACCAACCCCTCAATTAAGTGGGCAGCATATTCAGCCTCTTCAAACGTGTTATAGATATAGAAACTTGCTCTAGCACTAGCATCAATTCCCAACCTCCTATGTAGAGGGGCTGTACAGTGGTGTCCACTCCTAATATGTACACCAAAGCTATTCATATACATCGCCACCTCATGGGCGTTGAACCCCTTCACATTAAACGATACCAACCCAGCCCTATCCCACCTATTTGAGGGCCCATATACTTCAACCCCTTCCAACTTAGATATGATAGAGTAGAACCTCCACATCAATTCATTCACATGCCTATGTATATTCTCCAATCCCAATCTACTTAAGTAGTCTAGGGCTACTGGGAAGACTGAGATTTCAGCGAAGCTAGTGGTCCCAGCCTCATACTTTGATGGTGGAGAGTTGTACTCCACCAGAGGCCTATATGAATCGTCGTAATAAACCCTTCTAATCATGTCTCCTCCACCCTCAAAAGGACCCATATCATCATATAGATCCCTCCTCACGTATAGTATACCTACTCCAGTGGGTCCCAGCATCTTGTGAGCACTAAAGACGAGAAAGTCTGTATCCAATTTATGGACATCGATCTTCATATGTGGAGCAGACTGTGTAGCATCCAACAATACTAGTGATCCATGTTCATGAGCTATGCTTATAATCTCCTCCGCATCGTTTACAGTTGATAGGACGTTGGATACATGGGGGAAGGTCAACAGTTTAGCCCCTCTAATCTTCTCAAGTAGATCATCAATATCTATATATCCCTCATCAGTAATCTCTACCCCAATATGCTCAAACCCCTTCAAACCCCTAACAATATGGAAGGGTACGATAGTCGCGTGGTGATCCATCAAGGTATAGAGGACTTTATCATTCCGGTCTAGATTGTATAAGCCCCATGCATAAGCAATCAAATTAACACCTTCCGTAGCGTTCTTAACGAAGATTATCTCCTCCGGTTTAGCATTGATAAACCTAGCCACCTTCTCTCTGGCAATTTCATATGCTTGTGAAGCCTCCTCTCCAAGGCTATGTACACCCCTATGTATATTGGCATTCCTACTAAGATAGAAGTTACTCAGAGCATCCACAACCTGTATTGGTTTCTGGGTAGTGGCAGCGTTATCCAAGTATATTATCCTCCTCCCATCTATAACCCTCTTCAGGATGGGGAAGTCATCCCTTATACTCGCTGTGTCCAAGGCACACATATTTAGTAATATTATTAGTTGTACATCCTTGAAAAAGACTTGTAAAAACTAGACAATTTAATTCCTGATAGATAGATATCCATATTTCATGAGCAGACACCATGAGATTATAGATAGGCTGGAGCACGAGAGAATAAGATATACACTATACTATAGTCCAGAAGGATTCGAGACGGTAGAGAAGGTTTGTAACACCCTAAGTGTAGAGGCGGACCAGGTTCTAAAGACTATGATTATATTCTCGAGAGATAAGCTATTCGCATTCCTAGTTAGGGGAGGTAAAGAGCTGGATCTGGATGTAGTTAGGATGGAGCTTCAGGATGAGGAGGCCAGACTCGCCAGGCCTGATGAGATGAGAGGTAGGATTGGAATGGGTCCAGGCGAGGTTTCTCCCTTACACCCAAATCTAGATGGGATAGAGATCTTTCTAGACGTGGACTCCACCTCATTTGATGAAGTAATAGTGGGTGGGGGAACTAAAAATCACGTTTTTAAAGTGTCTCTAGACGACATAGTTAGAATCCTAAAGCCATCCTACACCTCCATCTGAATATCTAGACCCCATATCTTATTTAATATTAGTATGCCTGTAGGTATGATAGCAGCCATGGGAACAACCATCAAGGAGCTACCGAGTAAACCAGAGAGTACACCTGATAGTGGGGCTCCTATAGCGATCCCCAAGATATTAAACGTCTGCTGTAAACCCGTGGTAACCCCTCTCAACTCATCATTTACAGCAACCGCTAGGAAAGTGCTGGTAACCATCAGGATGGCTAGGGCAGGGCCGAGTAGGAGAGCGCTAATAAAGAACCCTCCTTCCGAGGGATTGAGGAGGGATGCCAGTGACATGAATAATGCTGTTAACCCTATGACTGATAAGGCCTTGACATACCCCCTGCTCAAGAGGTGGCCGGTGATATACATCATTGGGATACTTACTATTGTGGATACACCTATAAACATCCCGACAAGCCCGGAGACAACCCTCTCCGACAGTCCTAGGACATCCCTAACCACTACAGGATACCCACCCACAATAAAGCCGAATGACAAGTATAGAATGAATATCATGGCTACACTGGCAACGACGTTATCCCCATAGAACCTCATTAGAGATAGGTTGATGCTCCTCCTACTCACCTCGCCTATATCCAGGGTAGTAGGTATTATTAGGGATAGGAGTGCTCCCAACCCGATTATGGCTCCCAACAGTATGAAGACTTGTTTAAACCCGAATAGCGATACGACAGTAGCAGATGTCACCGACCCCGCTGCTACTGAGACCGCTATGAAAATCAAGAAGATAGAAACACCAGGTGCTACCTTATCCCTACTACTATATTTTGCCACGAGGGATATACCGGATGGAAAGAGCATACTTCCTCCTATCGCATGAATCACCCTAGTAACCATAAGACTATATGGGTCAAATGCGAAATAATATAGAGCCATAGATATAAAGTCGAGGGTTAGGCCCAATCGTAGAAGCCTCCACCTACCTATGCGATCCATCATCAAACCTGCTAAAACACTGGCGGGTATAGCCACGATCGAGTATAACCCAGCTATAAGACCCGCCTGCGATGCTGAAGCACCCAACGCCAGGGCATATGGTGAGATTATCGAGATGAGGAAGCTGGTGTCTATAACACCTATAAACGCGATGAGACTAAGGAGATATACTATGGTTCCCTCTATCCGATATATCCCTCTCAGCATGGGAATCTAACCCCTCAACACACCTAAAAGATTATCTACAAGCGACTTAAACTCCCTGGCAAACTCACTATCAGGATCTTGTACGAGAAGACTATATCCACTATCCCCATACTCAGCAACCCTAGGATCTATAGGTATCCTCCCAAGTAGGGGGACACCATACATCTCACTCAACATCCTGCCCCCCTCACCAGAGAATATCCTATACTTCTTACCATCCCCACATACAAAGTAACTCATGTTCTCAACAATACCCAATACCCTAATATTAGTCTTCTTAGCAAAGTTTATACTCTTAGCTACCGCCAACGCCGAGACCTCTGTAGGCTGCGTCACAGCTATCACCCCAGTAATATCCTTTATAGACTGTGCAAGGTTCAAGGCCTCATCTCCAGTCCCGGGAGGTAGATCAAACAGTAGAAAGTCGAGTTCTCCCCAGAGGGTATACATCGCTATATCATCGAAGAACTTCTTCTTTATCGGGCCTCGCCAAATGACGGCCTCCGTCTTCTCAGGAAGAAGATAGAGTATGCTAACTATCTTTATCCCAAATGGTCCCGTGACTGGGACTATCTTCCTATCCCTGGTAACATCCAGCTTCGCATCCTCAACGCCCAACATCTTAGGTATTGAAGGCCCGTGGAAGTCACTATCGAACACAGCCACCTTATAGCCTTCTAAGGCTAGAGATACAGCTAGGTTAGCCGTCACTGTCGATTTACCGACACCCCCCTTACCACTTATGATACCTATCTTATGCCTAATACTCTTCATATTCTCAGCTATCTTAGCCTCCATACTCTTCATCTGGAATAGGCTAGCCAGCTTCTGCTTAGTCTCCTCATCAATATCCCTACTAGACATATACACCCTCTCCAATAACACTCGCGTATACCTAAAAATTATAATATTAACATCACATGATTATATTGGGTAGAGATGGTCTTGAGCCCATTCGAGATAGGTTATATTATAATATTTACAGGCTTGTTACTATTGATAATAGCTGTGGCACTCATCATGATTAAAAATAGGGGTAGAGGAGACTTCTTAGGTGTTATACTCCTAGGCCCCATACCAATAATAATCGGAAATGCATCAGCACTGAAAAGGTATTGGTGGCTACTCGCGATAATGGGATTAGCCATCCTAATAATCTACCTCCTACCATTCATAGTTATCTCCCTAGCCTAGTAAAGCCCATGTATATCATTATATCTCCAAGTCTAGATTAAATATTCTTGGGATGGAGCATAGCGAATATTGTGAGATATGTGGGGTAGAGAAGTCTGTATATAGATGCCCATCATGTGGACGTGTAGTATGTAGAGAACATTTCAACATAAATGAGAGAGTCTGTGTAGAATGCTATGAGGCTAGAAAGGAGGTCACGATCGAAAACGTAGGGTCGATAATGCTGGCAGGAATATTATCTATAATCGCAATACTGCTCTTGTTCATAGGATTCACTTTTATACTAGACACGATCCCATCCGGATCCGTCGTTGTCATATTCCCATTCATAGTCATAACAGATAAGTTGGCTGGTATAGTAGTAGCCTTCATATACGCAGTGATACTTCTTGTTATAATGCTCTTATTCGTCAGATACTTTGCGAAGAACGTCGTCTCCTAATAGACCGGTATAGTATACATCTATGATTAAGTCGTCAAGCCTAGGTGACGCCTCACGATACAATGCCTCTGCAAATGCAATTTTAGGAAGTATATAGCTCTGTATACCGACCTCCAAACCATATTGGTTAGATATAACCTTGAGGAATGGATCACCCCAGAACATGTAACCAGTCTTATACGCTTCTCTAATCCTCCTCCCCATACCCTTATCGATCACTTTATTAGCTACGAAAATTCTCACAAGCTCTTTGACCCATAGAGGGGGCTTTACCACAACATCTATAGAGCCGTATCTACGTCTATCTCCCGACCCTCTAAGAATAGCCTCCCCCAACTCCAGGGCTCGACATGCTTCTGGGATGGAGAGGTCGAAAACCTCCCTAACACTCCTATAAAGCCCGTATCCAGATGCTCTAGAAAGTATGTATATAATATGTATAGGCGTATATATATTGAAGCCTTGCGCCAGCCATAGGAGATTCATGAGCCCATCTCCAACCCAGTTAACCTGAGATGCTGCTCTGTAGAAGTCGCCATACCTCTTATCAAGTAGTCGGGGGAGGACCTCCAAAAAACCCTCCTCCTTCTCCAAGTACCTATATAATGGTCTCCCCTCTATGTATGGCTCCCACTCATACATACTCAGAAAAAGTCTTTTAGAAGCTAGGAGATAGAACTTATCACCCATACAGAACGGAGGCATATAAGACCATTACCAACTAAATCTTTAAAGCCTAATAACGTTGATTCTAATGTTGTGGCCGATGAAGCTCTCCACCATACTGAGTTGATAGATGATGAGAATTGCACGTATGAGGCCAATAGAGATACTCCTATATATTGCAAAACAGAATTATGATTGGGGTGTAGAGGATGGTAGACAGGATAAGCGGCATTATCGATAAAGCCCTATCTGAGAATAGGAGTAGCCTACTAGAGAATGAGGCTTTGGAGTTAATGCGTGAGGCTGGAATACCGATACCCAAATACAAGTTTATAGATGATCCAGAGGATGTAGATGTTGAATTCCCCCCTCCATACGTCTTAAAAATAGTCTCTCCACAAATTATACACAAGACAGATGTTGGGGGTGTTGAACTAGGTGTTGGTAGGGATGAACTAAATGTTAAGATCATTGAGTTGAGGGATAGAGTTTTGAAGAGATCACCTGGTATAGAGGTAAGAGGATACATAATCATGGAGATGGTGAAGAAGGGTGTAGAAACTATCGTGGGTCTGACAAGAGATCCTCAATTTGGACCTGTAGTAGCCTTTGGCCTGGGAGGCATATTTGTAGAGATATATAAGGATGTGACTTTTAGGCTCGCCCCTGTAGACAAGGAAGACGCTATCGATATGATAAAGGAGGTGAAGGCTTTCAAGATACTCTCTGGATATAGGGGGATGCCCCCAGCCGATATAGACTCTATAGCGGAAGTGA